>Ga0315901_10000329_pt1 | contig 70633 bp, 55 predicted proteins | sample LakEriMetagenome_10_FD_203761 | JGI IMG/M metagenome (GOLD analysis project Ga0315901, IMG submission 203761) | Freshwater fungal communities from buoy surface, Lake Erie, Ohio, United States - Buoy 2 MA116 | ecosystem: Environmental > Aquatic > Freshwater > Lake | place: USA: Lake Erie, Ohio... | reverse complement strand
CATAACTGGAACCAGACTTTAGCACAGCTATCTATTATCTTTGGAGAAAGGTTAAAGCTTAATCTTTAACGAACCTGACACAGTTAATGTAACACTTCCGTTAGAGTTGTAATTGTTCGCAGTACAATGGGCCTTGAACAGCCGCAACCTCATCCAGGTCTACGCCGGCCGCGACAATATTCCCTATACCTTCGACGATGTATTTCTGTACCGCCCGCAGTTTTACGATCGTTTTGAGGTGAAGGTGGAATAGGGGAGGTTTGCAGCTGTTGCTGGTTAAGGCTTCCGCCGTTGTTCATCCAATTTCAGAAGATTTCCATCGGCAATACCCACTCCGCAGATAGAATGCGAGGTAAGGTGTGAATGTTGCTTCTGTTTACAGTTCTGAGCGTTAATCGGAATTGGCCTGGTTGATTGATCGGGCCGGCTCCGGTTAATGTTCCCAGTGGCTGTAACCAAAGGTCGGAACAGAAACCAACAATCTATGGAAGCCAACAACAACTTCGCCATTGCAGCCAAGACCTGCACACTACAAAACGCCGGAAAACAAGGTTATTCCGGATTGCTGGAAAGCGGAAAGCGCTATGTGATTCCGATTTACCAGCGACCCTACGCCTGGACCGATGTGCAGATTCGGAAGTTCATGGGTGATCTTTTTACTGCTTTCCGGGGGCTTGACGGGCAGTCGGACGAGGAACCCATGTTTATCGGTACCATGCAGCTTTCCTTTCCGGACAAGCGCAATGAACAGGAGGTAATTGATGGCCAGCAACGACTCACCACCCTACTCTTGCTGCTTGTATTGCTGCGCAAGCGGTTCCCGGAGTGTAGGGAGTTGGCAGCATTGCCATTCGATTGGCTTACTACACGGGTGAACAGTGGAGAACAGCAGCGCTGTCTGGATGACTTTCTCAAGGAAAAAGATACATCGGGCGCTGATCCGCTCAATGTCTACACACGCAATTCCGTATTGTTGGCGGAACTGCTGGATGAACAGCTGGCAACAGGGGAAGAAGAGTCATCCGGATTTACTATCGATCGCTTCGTAAGCTTTCTGCTGAATCAGGTCTATTTCGTTGTGATTGAAACCCGCGCCGTCTTGTCCAAGACTTTACGGATTTTCAACGCTATCAACGCCACCGGTCTCGATCTCAACGGTTCTGATGTCTTTAAAATCCGCATGTACGAATACCTGCGCGATTTACGTGGGCGCGATGAGTCTGCTTTCGATGACATCAGCAATCTCTACGCCCTGCTTGATACCAACAATGCAGCGCAAGGTGCCAGGGTCGCCGACATGCAGGAAATACTCGCCATTTACCAATTGATTCTCATTGCCCAATACGACCTGCCTGTTGCCCTTTACAGCCTGAGCACAGACAGCTTTTTTGAGCGACTATTCGATACCATCCTGAATGTACAGCCTTGGGAGCACTTTAAAGGCAATGCATTCAGGGTGGAATTGTCGGTAGAGGCCTTGCAGCGCATCATCGCCGTGCGCTTTGATTGGGAAACCTATCCCTTTGGCTGCGCCGAAGATGCCTGCATGGTTGAATTCATTGACCATTCACGCTACGGTCGTTATACACTGCTCAAGTATGTTCTCCTATACCGTTATAAAGACAATCCTGCTGTTTGGGAAAAATGTTGGGAATTCAACCGGCTGCTTGGTAAACTGTATTTCATATACAGCGTGCGTTTTCAGCGCGCCGTAAACGAAATACATACTTTCACCTACGGACTGCTTAAAGCGCTGATGCAAGGCAGCTGGGAGGAAGTGCTGCAAATGCTGCACGAAAAGATTGGGCAACCCGCGCAGCACAGCGGTTACGGTGACCTCGGGCAAACGCTGAATGGCAACATCGCGCACAATACCAAGTTGAAGAACCTCTTGTGTCGTTTGTCTGCCATGCTCGATGAAGATTATCGCTCCGGCGATCCAGACTACATCGCCGCACTCCGTACCAAACTATTTCATACTCCGACGGATATTGAACATATCCAGGCCTATCACGACCGCGATGGCAACCTGCGCCAGGAGATTTGGGATACCTGGGAAGTGAATATTCACTCCCTCGGCAACCTCATCATCCTGGAACAAGACATCAACCGTTCCATCGGCAATGCCCTTTACGGCGAGAAGCGCAAACGCTATGCATCCAGCCAGTTCACCACCGTTCGCCATCACGCCGAAAACTACCCGGACTGGTCATTGCCATCCGGCATGGAGCGCAAGGAAAAGGAGGTGAATAAGGTTTTGGGGTATTTGTTTGGGTGAGGAGTTGTAAGTGCCATTTAACTTGATTTGGTATTTGAAGTTATTTTAGTATTTGCCAGGAAACTATACAAAAAAAAATTGCAATGATTATTTTAAAAATCCATTCAGGCCCATTTGCGAATCTATATTCATTGGAATTTATATCAATTGTAAAAATGTTAATCAAATGTGCGAATTGAATAAAAGACAGGTAGACTATCAGGCGTTTAGCCCAATGAATCTCAAACAGCTTTTTATACGCCTCCAGCTCAATGTTGTTGAGTTGGAAGACCACAATTGGAATGAAAGCCAATAGAAACAATAGACCTAACGTGGTAGTCCAAAATCTTGCAATGAGCTGAATTCTAGCATTCCATATTTTTTCGTAAACATCGAAGATATAAGTGAGATTTACATTGATTAAGTTTTTACAATCCACTACAAATAAGCTGCCAGGTATTTCTTCCGATTTTTGCCTTTTGGTTGTATTGAAGTATGTATATTTTTTGGCATTAAATAGAATCACCTTGCTTAATTCTTGAGGATTGATTGCGTCAAGCTCATAATCAACTACAATGCCAGAGTAAAGTATAAGCTTTTGTTCATCCTTGATGTTCAAGAGGATATCGGCATTGGCAAAGACGAATTTTCGGTTAGGGGATAGAATCGTCGATAATCCGGATTTTTTGTAGGTGTTTCTTTTGATCTCTTGATGAAGTCCGTTAAACAAGTAGAACCAAGTGTTCTTATAACGAAACAGTTTGAACCGCAGGTCAAGACCCGTGTTTCTTATAAGCGGACCGGACAAGCCACCCAATATTAATGCAAGGATATAAAGTTGTATAGAAAGTTTGAGACCATTCTCTTGCACGTATGCGAAGGTTGAAGGATCCATAATCCCTTTACCATCTAAAAAAACTTTGATTGAGTTTAAGGTACTAACTATTTGTACTGTGGTTATACCGGAAAAGAACTGTGCATAAAGCCAGAAACCAAGACATGCATTGATTAGTCCAGGTATTAGAGCATAAATGAGGATTTTTAAAATAGGCTCATGGTGCCCAAATTGCTTGGAGAAGTCACCATAAAAATAAAGCCTGCGAATGATTAGACCTGGGAATAAGACATATACAAAGACCAATATGAATCCCCAAGTCAGATTCATGCCTATATAAGGATGTCTATGGTGTTTTTATGTGAATCTTGTTGATTTTTCAAGGTCTCTATCTCTTTATCCAGTTCGGCCATTTTACTGTCGTCACCCATATAAAGTTTTCCTTTATTGGTTAAAACTTTTCCGCTGTCACCTTTGAAAAGGGAGAAAATTACAGAAACAGCAAGTATTCCGAGTACAACCTCCAGAATGCCGACAGTTGATCTTTCTTTCTTTTCCATGGCTGAGATACCTCACTGCAAGTCTAACGATTTGGCTTGTATTATTGTTGCAGGAACAGACAAATAGTCGTTTTTAAGCGAATAAAGGAAAGTTATCAACCCCTCATTATCCGCTTCAACGTATCCATCATCGCCAGCCGGAAGGAATCGTCGGAACTGAGCATCCGGTAAAGGTCCAGTTCGGTGCGACGCTGCTGGGCCATGACTTCGTCGAAGATCCTGTTAAACGCAATCTCCCTGTTCTGAACATCCCTGTTCTCGGCGTACTTGCTCCGAAAGTCCGGGTGCTCCTGGATGCGGCGGGCGAGGTTGATGAACTTCACACGTTGCTCCTCAGGCGTGGCTTCCCAGCCCTGGAACCAGCGCTGGTTGAAACTGCGGACAATCTCATCCAGCGGATCCACCTCCTGTTCGCCTCCATGTGCGCCGCGCGGATTCGGATTCTGCGGGTCCAGCTCGGTGGGGGAAGCGTCCAGGCCAATGCTGGTATTTAGCTTGACGCGCTCCAGGCCATAAGTGGACAGATCCACCGAGTTCAGCAACGCATCCAGTGCTTCCTGTTCTGGATCCCTGACCAGCAACTTGGGAATCAGGAATTTCAGGAACCAAAACAGTTTCTCCCAGGCCACCACCTCGAATTGCATGATGGAAGCCATCTGTCCGTAAATCTTGACGAACTGCTTGGCCTTGATTTTGTAATCGGCCTTTTCTTTGTCTGATAACGCAAGGCCGCTGTTGAAGCGGTCTGCGGCAATGTCGATGATAGGACTCAGCTGCTGTGCATCCACACCGCCGAAGTACCTGGCGTTGAAGTCTTCCACCTCGGCCCATTCGTAAACACCCAAACTGTCCAACGCATCTTTCAGTTCGTGCAGTACATTGATGTCCGTGGCCCTGCTGAGCGATGTGGCGGTATAGAATGGATCGAATGCGGCCTTGATGTCTTCCACGCTGTTGTAGAAATCGAGGATAAACAGGTCTTCTGTCTTCTTGCCCAACTCATTGGCGCTGCGGTTCAGGCGCGATAAGGCCTGCACGGCCTTTACACCCTGGAGCTTCTTATCCACGTACATGGCCGTGAGCTTGGGCTGATCAAACCCGGTGAGGTACTTATCCGCCACCACCAGCACGCGGTATTCCTCCATATCGAAATAGCGGGCAATCTTGTCTGCGATGTAGCCTGGATCGCCCTGCCTGGTGCGGTCCAGGCTTGCCGGGAAATCGTTCAGCGTGTCTTCCGTGTGTTCGATGCCGGCAATCTTCCTGGAACCGGTAAAGGCAATGGCAATCCTGAACGGATTACCGCGGTTTTCCAGCAGCTTCTTCAATGCAAAGAAATACTTGATGGCCCCGTCAATGCTTTGTGTTGCCACCATGGCTTTGGCCTTGCCCTTGAGCCGTTTCGGATTGACCACCTTGTTGATGAAATGGTCCAGCATTACCTCCGCCTTCGTTTCTATGGGCTGATCCTTGCTTTCTACATAGCGGCGCAAGGCTTTTTGCGCTTTGGCTGTATCGAAGTTGGGGTTTTCCTCGATCGACTTTTCGATCTCGTAATAACTCTTGTATGTGGTGTAGTTGGCCAGCACATCCAGGATGAAGCCTTCCTCTATTGCCTGCTTCATAGAGTAAAGATGGAACGGCCTGAAGGAACCATCGTCTTGCCTGCTGCCAAACCTTTCCAGGGTGCTGTTCTTGGGCGTTGCGGTGAAGGCCAGATAAGAGGCATTGCCGCGCATTTTCCTTGAGCGCATGGCCTCCAGGATCAGTTCCTGCGCATCCGGTTCCTCTGTTTCTTCGGTAGTCGCATTTCCCATGGCCTGGTTCATCCTGCCGGCTGCCGTGCCAGACTGGCTGCTGTGTGCCTCGTCTATGATTACCGCGAAGCGCTTGTCGCTGAGGTCGGCTATCCCGTCCACGATGAAGGGGAACTTCTGGATGGTGGTGATGATGATCTTCTTGCCGGTCTCCAGCGCCTGTTTCAGGTCGGCGGACGAATAGGCTGGCGCGACAATGTTCTTCACTTCAGAGAACTCCCGTATGTTCTCGCGCAATTGCTTATCGAGCAGCCTGCGGTCGGTGACCACAATGACCGAGTCAAACAGGGGATTGTTTAGGCCCTTGCTGCCGGGCAAGCCCTCGCGTTCGGGATACACTTCGATGAGCTGGTACGCCGCCCAGGTGATGGAATTGGATTTGCCCGAACCTGCGGAATGCTGGATCAGGTAGGTTTGCCCCACACCCTTCGCTGCCGCATCAGCCACCAGCCTGCGCACCACATCCAATTGTTGATAGCGGGGGAAATAGAGGCTGCGCGTGTTGAGGGGATCGGTTTCCTTGCCGTCGAAGCGCACAAAATGCTGGATGATATTGGCCACGCTTTCGCGGGTGAACACCTGTTCCCAGATATAGCTGGTCTTGTGGCCGAACGGATTGGGCGGATTGCCCTTGCCGTGGTTGTGGCCCAGGTTGAAGGGCAAGAAGAACGTATTGGCACCCTTCAGCTTCGTGGTCATGAACGCCTCGTCAGTATCTATGGTAAAATGAACCATGCACCGCCCGAACTGCAGCAAGGGCTGGGTGATATCGCGATCGAAGCGGTACTGGCTCTGTCCATGCACCCGGGCATTTTGTCCGGTCCAGGGATTCTTGAGCTCCATGGTGGCGAAGGGAATGCCGTTGATGAACATCACCATGTCTATTTCCTCCCGCGGATTGTCCACCGAATAGCGCAACTGCCGCGTTACGCTGAAGCGGTTGCTGTCGAACCTGGCCTTTACCTGTTCGCTGCTGCTGGCCAGGGGCAAGGGATACATAAGCGTGAAATGCGCATCATCCACATCGAGGCCTTTGCGCAGCAGGCGCAGCAGGCCGTATTTCTTCACGAGGCGATCGAGCCGCTCGGTTGTTTTCCGCTTCCATTCGCCTTGCCGCTGCAGCTTGGCCAGTTCATCTGCCTGCGTGGCTTCGAGGAATTCGAAGAGCTGGTATTCGTCGAGGGCATGCGGCGCCTTGAAATCTTCCGGCGCTCCGAGGTAATAGCCGCAGCCGGCCCGGTACAATGCCCGGCGGTCTTGCGCGATGCCATTGCCCGCAGACCGCAGTTCTTCCGCGGTGTAGCCCGTGAGGTGCTTTTCTATGGCGGCTTCTAAGGCCTGCTCGTTGGTTTGGCTGGTCATTTTAAAACGCTTAAATCATCTATCAATGGTTCTGCAGGTGCTTCATCCCTCAATATCTTAATCATTTTGTTGCCATGTCTCAGTATTTCGTCTTTTCCCCACTGGTCGTAAGACATCATCAATTGCTGCTTGATGCTTTCCTTTTTTATCTTCTCGAAATTGCTCTTTTTGGCCAGTGGCATATTGTTGCTGAAACGGGCATTGGCGCCGGCATTCATTAAACACAGGTTTCCGAAATAATGCAAATATTCGTTCTCAATACGCGGATTATTATCAGTTGGTTCTTGCGGATAATAATGCTCCACAGAATTTTGTGTACTGAATTCCTTAAAGTCTAAAACCTGCTTATTCCTAATGCGCTTCCACAATAAATAATCCAGATAATTAAAGATATAATTCTCTACAAATACACCGCGGTGCAACCTATTCAGGCCTTCTTCGCTGGGTTCCTTCAGCGCTTCATGATTGTAAATGATCTCATGAAACACATCGCTGCTTTGGGTAGCCTGCAGGTAGCGGTTCATCAGATATTTACGGGCCAACATCTCCAGATAGGAAATAAAATCTTCAGGCTTTGTCTGTTCATTTTCAAACACATATTTCAGCGCTGCATTCATCCAGTGTTTTGATGTAAAGGCCGGTGAAGACACATGGAACATCGACTGCAGCATGATCAGGGTTTCCATTTGTTTGTCGGGATTTACTGCATCCTCCCTGCCAAAAGTATTCACATATTCATAACTGCCATTACTCGATGGCTTCATCTTCTTCAGGCTCCACCTCTCTTGTCCTCCCAGGAAATCCCTGCGCAGAATGTACTGATCAAACAACCATTTGCATCTTAGTAAATGAACACCAAACTGCCTTGTAAAGGCAAATTTTTCTTCATCAGATTTGCCCATGCATTCCTCAAAAGATTCAATCAGCTGTTTGTCGTCAAGAACAATGTTCTTTCCTGTCTGAATCTTGAGCACATGCAGCAGCAAGTTGGGGAAATTGATAATTGAAGTGAACCGGTCAGATTCTTCCCTGCCTTTATTTTCCTGACTGGGTTGTGTTTGCTTTCCACCCAGGATTTCAGCAAGCGAAAAACTGTTTTCCGGTGGATGGAAATGATCGGCAGGATATAGTAAATCACAAACCTTGCTGAAATCCATACCGGCCACCAAGGTATTCAGATTCTCACCAAAAAGCGACTTGCGTTGCGTCGGATCAAAACGGGTCTGCACATAATGTTCCATATCCGCACAGGCCTGCCAAATGGCATTAAATGCGCGTTTCTCCCGCTTACGGTCTTTAAGAATATTCAGAAAACGGGATTTGAGGATTTCATGTTTTTCCAACTGTTCGCCCCGGTTATTCATGATCTCAAAGTAGTGGTTGAGGTCTGTATCTTCCGGTACTTCGGCGCGCATGATTTTAACATGCTTGGTCAGGTATTGAAAAAACACGGGTAGTTTTTCACGGGTTACGATGTTCTCTATGGCATTCTGACAATATTGATATGCCTGCTGAATTTCCTCATTATATTTTTTGTGGCTGAAATAGTTCAGCGAACCTTCACGGATCAATGCCTCCAGTGTTTCCGTTGACTTCTTACGGCTGTCAAATGCCAGATTCAGACGGAACCAGGGCATGTCCAGTGCATATTCCCGCTTCAGGGTGCTGAGTAGAATGTTTAACGTGGTAAGGCGCTGCTGACCATCTATGGTTTCATAGATTTCTTCACCGTCCAGCTTTCGTTTCCACACCACCAGCGTACCGATATAATAATCTTTATTACCATGCTTCTCAGCGTAATCTGCTATATCACGAATCAGTACCTCTATCTCCGCCTGACCCCAGGCATAGTTGCGCTGATAAGGCGGTATGATATACTGGCCGCTATCAAACAGGCCCTGAATTGATTTTAACTCCAACTGTTCTGATTTACGCATATCCTAAAGATTTAAATACATCAAAGATCTCCTCTGTTTTCCGGGAGTTATTTTTCTCAACAGGCTCCAGTCTCAGATTCAATATTTCTGACGGCTGCACCGCTTCATGAATCAAGCGGAACATGGCTATATTCTGTTCGCTTGAACTACTACCAATGGCATATGTGTCCACAGTAGCCAATTGCACATTAATGTATTCAAGGCGAATGCGGTAAGCCCAGAGAAAGAACTTTTCTATGGCCCTGTCGATATCGTCCCAGCCGAATTTATCTGTAAAAAACAGCAATGCGCACTGAAATAAATTGAACACATAGCGGTCTCCGGTGCGGTTGCGACCTTCATAGGTATTTATTGTTTCCAGTATGTTTCTGCTGTTTTCATTCAGTGCTATATAAGAATTCCCTTTTAATAAATGTTCAAGCCTTTTATGCTTGTTGTAATAATGGTCTACAAATTCAAAGAAACGACGTCCGTTAATCATCACCTGGTCCAATTGAAAGGGGAAAGGCACCTGATTCCTGTCTATTTGCCGAACATAATCGGCATTGTATTGGTCATTGAAATAATGGGCAATGCGGTATAATTCAGAAAACGGGAATCTCTCCTTCATCAACGGACTTACTCCCTTGAACGCATCAATTTCCGATTTGGTAAAATATCTTGCTTCTCTTCCTTTGGCCCAATTGCGAACACGGAAAAGATAGAGGCTGAACAATTCCAACAAATCCTGCATTTTGTATTGTTCCCAATGTTCTACGGCCCGGGTTCTTTGTACTTCGGTGCTGTCCGTCATTTCACGCAGATGGTAGGCTTTCAGCAGGTCGGGCGGATCCAGATCCTTGCCACGCGCATTCTGGGAGTCGAAAAATTGAAAGGCTTCTGATATGTCGGAAAGTACAACCCCTACCAATTCACAACGCTGGAAAAGAAACACCAGAGCCTCATCATCAAAATCAACTAGGCGACGGGTAATTTCACGGTAGTTTTCAACGACATTTAGCCGGGATATTTCACCGCTTAACTTCAGGTTGTTCCAAACCTGATTCAGGTTTTCACGATCCTGTACGTTCAGCAGATTCGACATCAGTCTGGACATTCTGCCATCTTCCAGCAGGGCTTTGGCCAACAAGGCCAGGGTGATGGTTCGCTGCTGCCCGTCCACAATGTCCATGGTACTTTGGTTATTCGCTGCATTTTCATGAAATACTATGGTGCCCAGGCGATAGGCCTGCTTCTTTTTAAAATGCAACACATCGTCTATCAGTTGGTTTACATGTTTTGCAGTCCATTTATAAGGGCGCTGGTACTCCGGAATGCGGATATCTATATTGGTCAATAGTTCTTTCACCAATACAATACCTGACTTTAAGCCTGAAGACACTTCGGTTTGTGGCGTGGGAACGCTTGCACTACTTATTAACATAGTAAATAACAAGTTGTCATCCATTTAACAAACCTTTACCTTTCCCGTTACCACCTCGTTGATCAGTGTGGCTTTGTATTCCTTGATTTTTTCGATATCTTGTTCTTTAAGGGAAATGGCAGTGGCGATTTTGGAAGTGCCATCCTCTATAAATTCAGATATTTTGATTTGTTCAAATTCCGTGGGAAAAAGAAAGTAACCATTTTTTAAATCAGAATTACCTAAACCTACACGAGTTATACCGTTAGAACAAACTTCAAATTGTGCATTGAATAATTTTGTTTTCAATGCATGAAACAAGTATTTACTATAGCTTTTTTGATATGTTCTTATTATAGCCAAATGATAACCACAAACGACATTAGTCAATTTTTCTTTAATATAAGTTGGCACTGCAATATCGCTAGCAGTTTCGGAATCCTTAGTTATTACAATATCTCCTTCTAAAAGTGTATATTTGGCGATTTGCTCTGCTGATGCTGTTGCAATCATTAATTCCATGTCGTCAGTTATATAATCATTTTTATAAACGTCAGTATAGTTGCAGAGCCTAACTTTCTTTTCATTTGGCTTACTATGCTTATCAATATTACTTGGAAAGCTTGTTGCTAAATATCGAAGCTTCTTCACCTCCCACCCCTCCGGTATCTCCCCAATCCACTCCACGCCGCTATCTTTCATTTTGGCGTTGGGGTTGAGGCCGCGGGTAACGGCGCGCTGGATGAGGATCTGCCGGCGCTCTTTCAGCAATTCAATCTGCTTCTGCTTGATGGCAATGGCCTTGTCGATTAGCGCGGTTTTGCGGTCGAGGAAGGCGGCAATGGCGGTTTGCTCGGGGAGGGGGGGGATGGCAATAATTGCCCTTTTAAGTTGTGGCCAATAGAGATTTCTTTGAATAGTTCCAACTCCTTTTGAGGAAATCAAATAAAAACTAACCATCGATGAATCACGAAAAATATAATTCGCATAAATTGGGTCTATTTCATTGGATAATTCCAGTACAATATATGCTGGACTTACTATTCCTTCAAACTTCGAAACTCCAACAGAACCTCGCCATGCTTGTTGATTATTGAGAACAAGATTACCAGGCATTACCAATTGATATTTCGACAAATCCTCGCTTGTCGCATTAGTTCTTTTCTCATTTACATCCGAGAACTTTATTACTCCTTTATCAAGGTATACTGATAACAACTCTTTATCTTCACATTCTGAAACAGAGGTTAGCTTTGTAATTGAAAAAAGGGGTTTAACAATCCAATGTTTTGGAATTTGACCAACCCACTCAATTCCAGAATCTTTATATTCAGAATATCTATTCGTCATCTGCATTACGCAATTTGATGGATTATTGAATTGCACTGAGTTAATGTCTGAATCACGGATTTATTGGGATTAATGGATTGCACAGATTGGGAGTTTGGTGTTGGCGTGGTCAAAGCACAAGACGTTTAAAAGTGAGAGACTTGCTGCCAAAGTTAATCAAAAGACCGACGGAGAGGCGGTAGGCCTTGAGGTAGTTCAGTACCTGGGCGAGGTGTACTTCTTCCAGTTGAACGAGGGCTTTCAGCTCTACCAGTACTTTGTCTTCAACAACGAAGTCAGCGCGGCGCGTGCCGATGGGTTCGGGTAGCTCCTTGTAGAAGATGTCTTGTTCAATTTCCCTCACAAAATCGAGGTCAAGCTGCCGCATCTCGTATGCGAGGGCACGTTGGTATATCACTTCCTGAAATCCGTTCCCAAGGAACTTATGCACCTCAAACGCCGCCCCGATAATCTTTTCTGTAATGTCTTTATACTTCAATTCCCGCTCCATATTTTCTTATTCCGAATTCCGTATTCCGTTCTATCATTCATTATTGAATGCCTAATCCGTGTCATCCCAAAATCCCCCTAATCCGTGATTCAGACATCCCCCAATATCTCCTTTATCAACCCATCGCTCTCCGCCTCCAACGCCAGAATATCGGTCGTCACCTCTTCGAGGCTGCGCAGGGGCTTGTGGCGGTAGAAGTATTTGTTGAAGCTGATCTCGTAGCCAATCTTGGTTGCATCCATATTGATCCATGCTTCTGAGACATGGGGTTTCACTTCGCGCAAGAAGTAGTCATGGATGTTCTCCTTCAATGGAATGTTCTCGGTATCGCGCAACTCGCTTTCGCTCTCGTAAGTGATGTAAATGCCGGCTTTTTCAGTAGGGTAATAACCGTAGTCGGGTAAATTATCCACGGTGCAACCGAGGTAATCAAGGAGTTCTTCCAATTTGTTGCCGTTGAGCTTAAGCTCTGCTTTCACAACTTTTTCGGCTTTTTCGTCGTACCAGCTGACCGCGTTGAGCAAGGCATTCTTTTCTGCTGCGGTGAGTTTGGCCTTCATGCCTTTCAGGCTGGCATCAACAATTTCGCTGAAGAGATTGAAATCGTCGTAGACAGCATTGCCAACCTGCTGCATCAAGGCATGAGCCTGTTGGAGCAGTTCTCGCTGCCTGTTCCATGTAGCCGGATCGGTAAGGGCCCGTTTTTGCTTGGCATTTAGGTTGAGTTCCTGTTTTTCGCACCAGTCCAGGATGTCTTTTTCCAGCAGGTGCAGGTCGCTATAAACGCGCTCCTCAAAGGTTTCGTAGGCCCAAACCATGGGTTCTCGCAGGCTCTTGTCGAAGCGGAGTTCGGCAATGCGTTCTTCGGTGAACTGTGCCATGAGGCGTTTGGGGCGCTCTATGGTGACTTTGTAATATCCGAAGTCGCTGTTGTCAAATACCTGTGCCGCGATGCCCATCTCTTCCTTGGTTTCAGGATGGATTTCGCGTTTCACTTCCTGCATTTGCGAATACACTGATACGATTTCGCGGATATGTTCCGGTGCAAATTCGCAGTTCTTGTTGCCCAGGTTCTTGCGCAGTTTCCGGTAGAGCAGTCCCGCATCGATCAGTTGGACTTTCCCCTTGCGTTCCGGCGCCTTGTTGTTGCTCAGCAACCAGATATAGGTGGTGATACCGGTATTGTAAAACAGGTTGTTGGGCAATTGGATGATGGCTTCGAGCAGGTCGTTTTCAATGATGTAGCGCCGGATATTGCTTTCGCCGCCGCCGGCATCGCCGGTAAACAGGCTGCTGCCGTTGTGCACGGAGGCAATTCGGGATCCCAGCGGACTCTGGCTGAGGGGTTTCATCTTGCTGACCATTTCCATCAGGAACAGCAATTGTCCGTCAGAAGAACGCGGTGTGGCGTCGACTTCACCCTCTTCGCCCCAGTAGTCCTTCAGTCGAACCACAAAACGCGGGTCGATTACCTCCTTGCCGTCTTTGATATTCTTCAGTTCACTGGCCCAGGATTTTCCGTAGGGCGGATTGGAGAGCATGAAATCGAATTTGGTACCTGCAAATTCGTCGGTAGCCAGGGTGGAACCTACGCGGATGTTCTCCGGATCGTTGCCCTTGATCATCATGTCAGACTTGCAGATGGCATAGGTTTCGTCGTTGATTTCCTTGCCGTATAAGTAGACATCGCCTTCGGCGCGGATGATACCTTCTTCGTCTTTGATGAAGTTCTGCGATTCGGTGAGCATGCCCCCGCTGCCGCATGCCGGATCATAAATGGTCATTACCGGCGGCAGCTTGGCTTTCACCGGCTCGAAAACGATATGGGTCATGAGGTCGATTACCTCGCGGGGCGTGAAGTGTTCTCCGGCTTCTTCGTTGTTTTCTTCGTTGAACTTGCGAATCAGTTCTTCGAATACATAGCCCATGCCCAGGTTGCTGAGTGCCGGCAACTTTCTCCCTTCGGGATCTGCCTTTTCAAAGGGCGTGAGGTTGATATACGGAGAAGTGAATTTCTCCAGCACATCCAGCAGTACGTCTTTGGAGGCCATGTGCCGCACCTGGCTCTTTAAATTGAACTTCTCGATGATTTCCTTGACGTTGTTGCTGTAGCCGTTCAGGTAATCTTCAAAATTGGCCTGCAGGATCTGCTGGCTGTTGGTGGCCGTATCGCGCAGGCGCTGCAGCGTCCACTGGCTGGTATTGTAGAACACGAATCCGGAAGCCTGGCGGAGCCCGTTTTCATCCCATTCGGTGAATTTTGCTTCATCGCGTTGGAAGGCCAATTCTTCCATTACAGCATCCTTGGTTGGTTCCAGCAGCGCATCGAGGCGGCGTAAAACCACCATGGGGAGAATGACATCCCGGTACTTTCCGCGCACATAGACATCGCGGAGGCAATCGTCGGCAATCGACCAAATAAAGGAAACAAGTTTATTGTGAACAGCGTGATTCATGTGTTTTTCTGCGATAGGATATTACAGGTATTTGGCAATGAAAAGGAGGCCGTGGTAGTGCCAGGTTCCATTGTCATTACTCCGTGAAGTGTCTTTGACAATGTTATCGTTGAATTGAATGAGCCCAATCCAATCTGGTGTAGCTTTGCTTTTGTGTTTTGCAATTTCCATTGAAAAATAGTTGTTCATGAGCATTTCCCAGTCTTCATGACTGAAGTCCTTGTTCGCCCGTCCTTTGGTATTTAACACAACGGTTTGAAGTCCAAGATGGGCTACGTTATTTAGCTCAGTATTCATCTCATTCGTTTCTGCGGACTGTCGCAGTTGTTCAAGAACCTTTTCCATTTTATCAGTTACTTCTCCGTTCGGTTCTTGTGGATTTCGTGCGACGATGGAATGTTTCGATTCAATGTAAAAGTCCATTCGCTTCGTGTTTTCACCTTGCCGACAATAGCGAGCCCAGAAATCTACTCTGCCATGTGTATCAGTTCTCTCTTTGATGTAGTATGCACCATTCTTTCTTCGCGTATGCGTCTCTGCAATGCATGCTTCCGAAAACTGTGAAAGTGCAATCAATAGCGCACCGTTCATTTCCCGTTCCGTATACAAATAGGGGGCATCTACCACAGTAATGTCAATATACTTTCTAGCCGTTAAGCTGAGTTTCTCGATCCATGCAGCTAGAAATTCGCTCTTCCGGCTGTTCATAATGCTCGATTTTTCGAGGATATAAATGTTACCCAGCCCTTTTGAACTATTGTATTTTAATTTTTCTGGTTTCATGCAAACAATGTAAGAAGCAAGTATACGTGTTTTTTTACCTCATTTCGATTCGCAAATGAGGTCGTTATGCCAGGGTCAGTGCCCAGACAGAGTGTTGATTCTTCTAAAAATGACTCATAGTTGGCTCTAAAAAAGAAAAATACGCGCGATTATTATGGCTTCGTAAACCGTGAGCATGGGAAAGAGCCCGAAATAACCTAACTCAGTTCTATTTTTCAAACCCGGCCTTCAATTTCCCATCACGCTGCAGGGTTCGGGTATTCCAATTCCCTTGAATGCAATGGTTGACATACTGCATGCGCTGTTCTTCCTTCTCCACTCTGCTGATAATACGGTAATGCGTCCAGCTCAATTCGGTACGCACTGCGTTCCAAATTGGGAATGCACGGTAAAACGCCCTCATATTGTTCAGGTTTCTCTCGTCAAACCCTTTGCCGAATTCCAGTGTGAGTGCCTGGCTCAGATGCTTCAACGTAGCCTTGCCCTATTGGGCCCTGTTTGCGCCCTTATGTTCGTCTTCTACAATCAACCGGCCTATTTGCCAGTACATTTCAAGCAGGATGGCATTGCTGCTGCGGTATACCTTTTCTCGCGCGGTTTCGATGATTTGGCGAACTGACCTAAGCAGTTCAACAGATGTCAGGTCTTTTTCCATTCAACATTCATTGAACATCATGTCTGGTCTTACCGGAACCCGGTCCGGCAGTAAGCAACAATGGGCCTTCCTTGTGCAGGATGGCAGCCCGCTGATTCTCATTCGGAACAAAGCCTTTTAAATTCCAGAAATATGAAATATCAGGTAAATCCATGCAGATGTATTCCTCAAAAATGGAGAAATAATCCCGCAGAATCAAGCGCATGAAACGCTTATAAACTTTTAAATTCCGGCTATTCTGACAGCGGTACTTCCCTCACTTCAACACACTCACATTCCCGCTCAGCGACCTTCTGCGGTTGTCGCAGCCGATCCAGTTGACCATGTAGATGTAGACGCCTTCGGGTACGATTTGGTCTTTGATGCGGCCGTCCCAGTTGAGGGCGGGTTTGTTGGCTTCCCAGAGCTTTTCGCCCCAGCGGTTGAAGACCTTCATCTCGTAGAAGCCGTCGTCTGAGCGGAAACCGTGGCCGGGGAAGACGTCGTTCCAGCCGTCGCCGTTCGGGGTGAAAGCCGATGGTACGTACATTTCAGACGGCAACTTCGATGGGTCTTTCTCCACCTGCATGCTGTCGCTGTTCTTGCAGCCGTTCTCATCGGTCACTTCCACGGCGTATAAGCCGGCATCAAACGTCTTCTTCGTGCGCTTGTCGTCGCCGTCTTGCCAGCGGTAGGCGCTATAAGGCCCGGGGTCGAGCTCGAGCACTGCACTGAGGCAGATATTGGTGTCAGGTGGCAAACGGAACTGCGGCAGCGGATTCAGAACGATGTTCACCGAGTCGTTTTCAATGCAGCCGTTTTGCGTGGTAACGCGGAGATAATACTTGCCCGGCAGGGTGACCGTCAGCACTGGATCGCTTACATCGCCGTTCCAGCGGTAAGTCTGGAAGTTGCGGCCGAACAAGGGCGCCAGACGGCGGTTCACGTTTCCGCAGAACGCCGTATCCGGACCGAGTTCCAGCTCCGGGGCATGCTGGTTCAAGACAAAGCTGCCGTTTTCGGAACATTTGTCGCGTCGCACAATCACGGAGTAGGTGCCGGGATTTTTAAACTCCGCTACGCGCGTGCTTTGTCCGTCAGACCATGCGTACGTAGCTCCCGGATTGCCGGCATCGCGGAAGGTGCTGGTGCCTGGGCAAATGGTGGTGTCGCGGAGGCTGAGAATGAGTTCAGGGTATTGGTCGATGCGCGCCGTATCGCGGGTGATGCAGCCGTTACTGTTTTCCGTTTCCACCCAATAGCTGCCGACCTGTGTGGCCTGTATGCTGCGGTTCGGACTTCCGTTACTCCAGGTATAGCGGCGGTAGCCGGCTCCTGCATCCAGGGTGGCTGTGAAGGGTCTTTCGTTGCAAATCACCGTATCGCCGGTCACGCGTACGCGGCTCAGATCGTTCGTTATGACGATGGTATCGCGCCAGCGGCAACGGCCATCTACCTTTTCCACCCAGTACAATCCGCCGCGGTTGACGTTGATGCTCATGCCCGTCTGCGTCGTATTCCAGTTGTATTGGAAGCCGCTTTCCTTCACGCGGAGAGTATAGGTGAAAGCGCCGCAAATGAGCGTATCGGGCCCGAGGTCCGGATAGCGCGGCGGATACACCTGCACGGTCATATCCGAACTGTCCACACAATTGCTGCGGAAGGCGATGAGTTTAATCCGGTACAAACCCGGCCCCGGATAATCGAAGACCGGATTGGTGAGATTGGAAGTGTCGTCAGACCTTCCGGCCACACCAAAATCCCATCGGTAGCGCTGTGCGCCCTGGCTCTGGTTGTTGAAAGCTACGCGGTAACCGCACTGGTAATTGGGCGCGTAGAAAGCCGACACTACGTCTACGATGCAGCGGTACACGTAAAACTGGTAATCGCGCTTGGTTTCACCGATGAGCACCCCGTTGCGGTATTCTTTGACCTTGATGCCGACAACATATTGCCCTTCGCGGGTTGGAATCCCGGTGAGGCGTCCGGTTTCCGGATCGATTTTGAACTTCGGATTGCCGTCCATCGGGTTGGCGTAATTATATGAACCAATCCATTGCAAGGTATCAAAAGGCGGCCGGTCGTAATTGTTGAACGTGGGGCGCGGGTCGTTGCGGTCGCCGGCTATGTAAGGTGTGAAAAACTCGTAGGAAAGGGAATCGTTGTCTGCGTCCGTAGCCGAGTGGTCAAAATTGAGCCAGGCATTGGTGCAGAGGAAGTTGGGCGGCAGTTCTTTGAAAACGGGACTGCTGTTGAAGCCGCGTCCGCCGCTGCCGTTCACCTGGGGTATGTATGTCCAGTAATTGGCGCCGGTAAAGCCCGGGTCGTAAATATTGGAAATGATCTGGTTGCGGCAACAGCGCTGGAAGGAGAGGAAATACCCGCCGGTTCGCTGGGCCAGGGTTTGGGTAAAGGTGTATTCGTACTTGTCAACACATTGGTTGGGCAGGTTGCGCACGCAATTGTAGTTGAGTTTTTGCACGCGGGTCGGACCTGTGCGGCGCACTTCGCGGGAAAGCGTGGTGAGAAGCTGCCCGCTGCTGCCGTCGAATACGCCGATGCGCGCGTTCAGATCGTCGGCAATGGCCTGCGGACTTCCGTTCTGGCAATCGACAAAGAGCGTGAGTTTGATTTCGTAGCTGAAGCTGCCCAGGTGCCTGTAGGTGATTTCCCCGCCGACAATATGGGAGGCGCCGGCGTTGAAGCAACCGCCTAGAAAAAGGAGAATACTGAACAGGCGGGCGCGCATGCCTTGGTTTGTATAAGACAACAAATTTCGCGAAAGGTTGCCTTGATGCTCGTCGAAATTCTGAACAAAATGCCGAAACCTTTACTGAGCCGGGGTCACGGCTGTCCGGAAATCAGCGGGCCGATTGCTTGCGGAGGTGCCAGCGGAAGCGCGTAACGACACTGAAAAGGGTGAGGAGTTCAGAAGCGGCCTTGAATACGATGCGCAGTGAAGCTCCACGGCTCTTGCCTGCCGTACGGGGCAGGTAGCGCGATTTGATTTCGATGAAACGCCAGCCTTTGAGGCGCAGTTTGCTGCAGATTTCGCTGGTGATGATGCTGCTTTTCATCTGCAAATCGAGATCGGCAAGGTCGGCGCGGCGGAATACGAGAATCCAGTTGACATCGCGCAATTCCATACCCAACAAGATGCGGTTGAGTGTTTTGTTCATCCAGCTCAAACCGTTCCGGAAAAAATTGTAGGATGTATTTTCCACCCGGTAATAGCTGAACACGGTGCGCATGGGCACGATCGGATAGGCGAGGAGCTCGTCGGTATTGAATTGCCCGTCTCCCGGAACGGCCACTACCACATCGCCGGTAGATTCGAAGTAGATACTGCGCAAAGCCCCGCCGATGCCTCTGTTTTGCCCGTGTTTGATGATGCGCAGGTTGGGGTATTGCTTTGCCTTGGCTGCCTCGAGCAGGTCGGCGGTATTGTCGGCACTGCCGTCGTCTACGGCGAGCACTTCAGTGTCCTGCCCGAGTGTGGCTGCTGTCTGATACACCCTATCGAGCACGCGCGCAATGCTGCCGGCCTCGTTGTAGCACATGATGCCGATGGTCCAGCGCTGCGTGGCGGCTGCGTTATGCATGGTCTTCTGCGCTGCCTTTGATGCGTGCCGGGTTGCCGGCTACGATGGCAAAAGGCGGTACATCCTTGGTTACCACGCTGCCCGCACCTACCATGGCTCCTTCTCCGATGGTAATGCCGCCCAGGATGGTGGCATTCGTGCCGATGGACGCGCGTTTCCCTACACGGGTCTTCACCAGAGTCCAGTCGGCTTCCGTTTGCATGCTGCCGTCGGCATTGGTGCTGCGGGGAAACATGTCGTTGATGAACATCACGCCGTGGCCGATGAATACGCCGTCTTCGATCGTAACGCCGTCGCAGATAAAGGAATGGCTGGAAATCTTGCAGTCGGCACCAACACGTACCCCTTTCTGGATTTCGGTGAACGGGCCAATCTTCGTACGGTCGCCGATATGGCAGCCGTAAAGGTTCACAAAGTCAAAGATGCGCACCTGTTCTCCGACTTCCACATTGCGTATTTTCTGGGTCGGGGAATCTATGTTGATGATTTCGGGCATGTCAGGAGCAAAAAAAGCAAATCGCGGGCAAATCACCGCCACCGATTCCAACGCACTCAGGCAATGCTGACAGGAGCACCCTGCTGGCGGATGCTGGCTTGCGCTGCTTCGAGCACTGCCACCACCTGTAAGCCGAGTTGCTGGTCTGAGCGCGGAGTCTCACCGGTTTGGATACAATGGATGAAATCTGCCGCTACATTCTTCAGCGCTTCGGTCTGCTCCAACTTGGGAATATGGATGTCTCCGAAGCGGTAATCCACCAGCCAGCGGTGCATTTCTTCGGGACTGTGAACCTGGAAGCCGCTGTCGTAAATGCGGATTTTCTCGGTGGGCTCCACATCGTCGTAAATGACCATCTTCTTCGAACCGCCGATCAGGGTAGTCCGGATTTTTACCGGGGAAATCCACGACGAAGTGATATGGGCAATCATGCCATCCTCGAAATAGAGGGTGGTATAGGCGATGTTTTCGATGCCCATCGAGGTATGGCTTTGCCCGGTGGCGCTCACCCGAACGGGTTTCTTGCCGCCGGAAATGTAGAAGAAGATGCTCAGGTCGTGCACAGCCAGGTCCCAGATTACGCTCCAGTCCGGATTGAACAAACCGAGGTTGATGCGGGTGCTGTCGAAATACGTAAGTTCGCCGAGTTCACCGCTCTGTACCAGGTCGCGGATTTTTTGTACCGCGCCGGTGTAGAGGAAGGTATGGTCTACCATCAGCAGGCGCTTCTTTTCGGCAGCCAGTTCGATCAGTTCCCGCACTTCGGCAGCTGAAGTGGCCAGGGGTTTTTCCACCAGCACGTGTTTGCCGGCTTCGAGCGCCAATTTGGCCAGGCGGTAATGGGTATGAATCGGCGTGGCGATGACCACTGCATGGATATCCGGATTGGCCAGCACATCGGCGGCATCGGCAAAAAGCTGCACACCCGGATATTGGTTGCCGATGCGCTGGCGGCGGCCTTCGTCGAGATCGGCGACAGCGCGCAGCACACAGCCGGGCGTTTGGGAAAAGTTCCTGACCAGGTTGGGACCCCAGTAACCGAGTCCGATAATCGCAACGTTGATGCTCATCGCTCCGCGAAGAAAATCAAAAGAATGCACGCGCAGGGTAAAAATGTTAACCCGGCCCGGTGGTTGAGCGCCCTTCGCGTTGCTCAGGGTCGCAGACCCGCAGCAATGCGGAGGGCATGCCTGCCCCGACAGTTTTCGTCGGGGAAACCTGATCATTCCTAGCAGGCACCCGGTACATTTCGATACGCCTCCACTGCGTTTCGGCTACTCAATGACCGGGTGCCCCGCGGTGGTTGAGCGCCCGCAGCAATGCGGTGGGCATGCCTGCCCCGACAGTTTTCGTCGGGGAAACCTGCTCATTCATAGCGCGCGCCCGGTACATTTCGATACGCCTCCGCTTCGCTTCGGCTACTCAATGACCGGGCTGTCCGCGGTGGTTGAGCCGCCTGCCCGGACTTTTTCAGTCGGGGCATTTCGACTGGTCTTCGCTACGCTGCGACCGCTCAATGACCCGACCCCTCCGACTCAACCACCCGTGTGAATGTTTCAAACGGATTTCGGTTTATACTTGCCATGCAAATGAAAAAGCCCGTTTCTGCTCCCTCAGTGCGCAATACCGCCATGGCGTTCGCCGTGGAAATTCCCGCAGATAAAGAAGCTCATTACAGCAGTCAGCACAAAAATATCCAGATCGTATACCGGAATGGCGGATTGCAGTCGGCCATCCGTGCGCTGGCAGATACTTCAGCCGATCTCTATGTGCTGGCTTTGCACAGCGATACGTCCAAACTCAATGCCTGGCTGCAACAAGTGCGCGACAGCGAAGCCGAGCTGGTTGTGGGCGAAGCAACTGCCACCCAAAACAAACGCACCGAATGGCTCGGCGGATTCCGTGCAGCGGAAGTACAGGCGCCCTGGATCCTGCTGCGCGGTGAAAACTGGAAACGCGCCAACTTCGATCAGGTGAGCGATCCGTACAGCTTGTTGTATGTGCTTGAAAAACAGGGTCTCAGCCAGGAGAATGTTCCGGCAAATACCCTGGCAGCCGCAACCTGGTCAGCCGGTATGGCGCTTTCAGCAAAATTCCGTGCCGCGCTGCGCTGGTACAATCCGATTCAAAACCTGCGCAGTGCAGGCTTGCGCTGGCAGGGTATGTTCACCTTGCTCGCCCTGCTGCTGCTTTTCCTCATGCCCATCATGAGCAGGCAGGCAGGGATTTCGGGCGACGAAATCACGCAATACGAATACTCACGCCTCACGGCCAATTACTATCAGGATTTGATTGGAATGGACATCGAACCGGTCGATTCCGTCGCGCTTAAAGGCCAGAAAATGAAGACCCTGGCGTCGAAAGCCGATGAAGAACCGGCCGCACTTGCCACCATCGAAGATCCTGAAAAGCTGATGCACCTCTACGGTTCCAGCTTTGATACCTTCAGTACGCTCATCATCCGCCTGCTCGGAACCGACGATATCTACGAAACCCGCCACATGCTGAACAGCCTCTTTGGCTGGATTTGCATGTTCTTCGCCGCCCTGATTGTGCGCCGCCTCAGTGGTTCATGGGTTTACGCATTCCTCGCTTTGCTGCTCCTGTTCTTCACACCGCGCCTGCTGGGTGAATCATTCAACAACCCGAAAGATGTTCCGTTTGCCGCAGGATACACCATGGCGCTGTATTACATGCTGCGCGCCTTTCCGGTGAAAGGTCCGCGGCGCATCAGCCATGCCATCGGCCTCATGTTTGGCATCGCATTGGCGATCAGCATCCGCGTCGGCGGTATCATCCTGCTGCCCATGGTGGTGATGTACGCGGGTTTGCAATTCATCGCCGCCATCGGCTGGAAGTCGTTCATCGGCTTTAAATGGACCGGATTCACCCCGCTGCTCCGGAATGTTGCGCTGATTGCCCTGGGCGGTTACCTGCTCGGCGTCATCGCCTGGCCTTACGGTTTGCAGAGCCCGCTCGAGAATCCGCTCGCTGCCCTGAGCGCCTTCAGCAACTACTCCGGCAGCCTGCGCCAGCTGTTCGAAGGGAAAATGTACGACAGCGATCTGCTTCCTTCGCATTACCTGAGCAAGTATATTATGATCACGACGCCCATCGTGACCCTGATCGGCGCCCTGATTTTCATTGCCATGTTGGCCCTGAAGCCTAAGCAACTGAACAATGGACTCTTCCTGCTCTTCTTCGCAGCCGTTTTCCCTGTCCTCTACATCTATATCCAAAAATCGAATGTGTATGGCGGTTTGCGCCACGTGCTATTTGTTATCCCCGCCCTTACCGTTGTGGGTGTTTTGGGTTGGAAGATGCTGGAAGAACGATTGGCTCCCAAAGGTAAACTCGCATTGGCAGCTCCTTTGGCCATGGGCGGTCTCACTTTCCTTCCGGCGCTGTTCACCCTCCAGAACCATCCTTTGCAATACGTCTATTTCAACGAGCTGACCGGCGGCGTGAAAGGGGCCTATGGCAAATATGAAATGGATTACTACCTCGCTTCCCTCAAACAGTCGAGCGAATGGCTGCTGGAAAATGAAATCCGCAAGAACCCGACCAGGCGCTATACCATTCTCACCTACGGCATGGATCAGGTGCGCTATTATTTCCGGAACGATACCAATGTGCATGTCGGATATACGCGCTACGACGACCGCAGCCGTGCGCGCTGGGATTATGCGATCTTCTTCAACGCCTACATGGATCAGGAACGCCTGCTGAACGGATACTATCCGCCGGCCGGAACGGTGTTTAGTCCGATGGTGGCCGGCAAGCCAATGGGTATCGTTATTAAACGCCCATCGACAGAAGATTACGAAGGTTCACAGGCTTTGAAAGCCGCGCAGAATATGCAGAAACAGCTGCAGAGTCTCGCAGATACCGGCGATTTGCAAGCCAAAATCCAGTCGCTGCCGGTGAATTACCGCAACGCCATAGGTCATTTCAACAATTACCTGAAAGTGGATAGCGGAAGTTGTGAGGTGTACCAGATGCTGAGCGAAGCGTATGAAGGCGCCGGCAATGCAGATTCATCGCTTTGGGCTGCGCGCAAGTCGGCCGCGATTACACCCGATTACACGCCGGCCTTGAGCAGGGCAGGGGTTTTGTTGATGAACAAGGGCAAGCTGGATGAAGCGTATGCGCTCTTCAACAAAGTGAACACCATCCGCCCGAAAGACGGTGCTTCCTATTTCTACCTGGCCCAGGTGCTGGCGCAACAGAATCAACTCGATGCCGCCTTGCAGAAAATCAACCAGGGCATCACGATGAATCAGACTTCCCCCGAGTTCTATAACCTCGGCGCCATGATTTACCAGGCCCTCGGCAACAAGGAAATGACCCAATTATATCAGCAGGCCGTGCGCGACGACAATGCCAAGGGACAAATTCTCGGCATGTTGGGTGTAACGAACGAAGAATAGGAGGGATCAGCCTTTCAGTTCCACCCAGACAGGGCAATGATCTGAATGGCGCGCATCGGGGTCGATACCGGCGTTGTGCAACTGCTGCTTTAACCTGTCGCAGGCGGCGATATAGTCGATGCGCCAGCCTTTGTTGTTGTTGCGGGCATTGGCACGGAAACTCCACCAGCTGTAACGGTGTGCTTCTTCCGGATAAAAATGGCGGAAAGTATCGATGAAGCCAGCCTGGAAGAAGTTTTCCATCCATTCCCGTTCTTCGGGCAGGAACCCGCTGCTGTCTTTATTCCCTTTGGGGTCGTGGATATCGATCGCGCGGTGGCAGATATTGTAGTCGCCGCACACGAGCAGGCCGGGCAGGTCTTTGCGGAGATTTTCGGCATATCCGGAAAAGAAATCCAGGAACCGGTACTTGGCTTCCTGCCGGTGTTCGCCGCTGGAACCGGAGGGGAAATATGCGCTTATCACACTCAGTTTCCCGAAATCGGCGCGGATAACACGGCCTTCATGGTCCCATTCCGGTTCGCCGCAACCGAATTCCACATGTGTGGGTTCCGCTTTAGACAGGATTGCCACCCCGCTGTAACCTTTTTTACCTGCGCTGTACCACCAGGCTTTGTAGCCCAGCGCTGCGAACACCGAATCGTCGATTTGTGAAGCCTCTGCCTTGATTTCCTGCAGGCAGACCACATCGGCGTTGGCGGCTGCCAGGTATTCGGCCAGACCTTTGGTGAGGGCCGAACGCACACCATTGACATTGTAGCTCAGGATTTTCATGCGGCGAAATTATCCGCAGGAAAGCGTTTAGCAATCCTGAAAAAACACTGCGGTAGCTTTTGAATTGCTAACTTTGCCATCCTTTTAAAAACCACTGTTACCCTTTCATCGCATGGAAGAACCCATCAGCCAGGAAACCGTAAAGGCCAACCTGATTCCCACGGAGCCAGAGGCTCAGCACCACGAGGCACAGCTTTCAGATGAAGCTGTAGCAGAAGACAACACCGATTATTCGGAGTTCAGCAAAGACGATCTGATTGCCCGCGCAGGCGAGACGGTACACCATCCGGACACGCGTCTGGCCACTGAAATGTTCCGGAGTATGCGCGCCGCGTTCGATCTGCTCCAACAGAACGAACGGCAACAACTGATTGCTGAATGGTCGGCTGCCGGTAACGATCCGCGTGAGTTCAAAGCACCTTCAGATCCCTTGCGCGCCCGCTTCAACGCCATCGAGCAGCAGTTCCGCGAGCGCAAAGCCGACGAAAAACGACGTGCCGAAGAAGAAAAACTCGCCAACTACAAGCGCAAAAAGGAAATCCTCGACCGCATCAGCGTACTCGTGGAAGCCGAAGAAACGCAGGAAAGCCTGAAACAGCTCAAAGACCTGCAAAACGAATGGAAGAAAATCCGCTCCATTCCCAACGAATTCAAAGACGAACTTTTTGAGCGTTACAAGTTCTACCTCGATAAGTTCTACGATAACCTCAGCAAATTCAATGAACTGAAGCAGCTCGACCGCGAGAAGAACCTCTCGGCAAAAATCGAGCTCTGCCTTCAGGCCGATAAGTTGCTGCAGGAAGACAATATCCGCCACGGCTTCAACCAGCTTGCCATCGTTCAGGAAGAATGGCGCAACGTTGGTCCGGTTCCCCGCGAGGCATCAGACGAACTCTGGAAGCGCTTCAAGGAAACCTGCGACAAGGTGGTAGCCCGCTACCGCGAGAAAATGGCCGACCAACAGTCGCTCCGGGAAGAGAACCTGAAACAGAAGGTGCTGCTCTGCGAAAAGCTCGAAGAACTCAACGCCCTGTGGCCTTCCACTCCGAAAGATTGGAAAAAACGCACCGAAGAGGTAGAGGCGCTGATGGAAGACTGGAAGAAAATCGGGCAGGTGCCGAAGGAAGACAACGACAGCACCTGGGAACGGTTCAAAAATGGCCGCAAGGATTTCTTCCAGGCCAAGAAGAACTATTTCGGCAAGCTCGATTCAGACCGCGATACCAACCTCAAAGCCAAGCAGGACCTCTGCGTTGCTGCCGAAAAACTCATCGAGCGCAACGATTGGGGCAAGACCACAGAAGAATTGCTCTTGTTGCAGGAACAGTGGAAGAAGATCGGTCCGGTTCCTGAAAAGGAAAGCGAAGCCGTTTGGAAGCGCTTCCGCGAAGCCTTTGACCGTTTCTTCGAACGGAAGAATGCGGCATTGAAAGTGCGCAAGCAGGAAGAAAAGGAAAACCTCCGCATCAAGCAGGAAATCGTGGCCCAGATGGAAGCGTTAGACGCCCAGGGCGATGGAGAAGACGTGTACAAGCAACTCCGTGAATTGCAGACCCGTTGGATGCAAACCGGTTATGTACCGGCCTCAGCAAAGGAAACCCTGCAGAAACGCTATCAGGAAGTGGCCGACAAGCTCTTCGGACGTTTCCGTCAGAACCGCGAACAGATGAAGGAAAGCATGCTGCGCGAGCACCTGGAAACAATGATGAGCGGCCCGGATGCGTCCAATCGCCTCCGCAGCGAGGAACGCCGCCTGCGCGACCGCATCAACGGCCTGCGCAACGACGCTTCCACCATCGAAAACAACATGGCATTCTTTGCCAACTCGAAAGGTGCCAATGCCGATCAAATCCGCAAGCAGTTTGAAGAGAAGCGCACAGCCCTCGAACAGCAGATTCAGCGCCTCGAAAAGGAACTGAAAATGCTGCGCAGCATGAAGCCGGGGAATGCATGAGCTGTACCGCCTCACCGATTACCTGAACTATCTGCTTACTTCCGGAGGGCGGCACAGTATCCATTCGCCTTTCGTCTATCGCCTCTACAACGAGGTGATTCACGGGCGTGCTTCGCATCCTGCCTTGCACCATATCGAAATGTTGCGCGGCCAGATGCTGGCCAGCAAAGCCGTTATTCAGCGCACTGACCACGGCGCAGGCAAGCAGCCTTCGTTGGTGAAGCTATCCGATTTCACACGGCGCAGCGCCAAACCGGCCAAGTATGCAAAGCTGCTTTACCGGCTCATCGCCGACTTGCAGCCTGCATTCGCCGTGGAGTTGGGAACCGGCACCGGCATCAGCACGCTCTATCAGGCTGCTGCCATGTCGCTCAATCCGCTGATCAGCCTGGAAGGCGACCCCGTGCTGGCCGATATCGCCCGTCATAATGCAGCCGAAAGCGGGTTGGCAGAGCGCGTGCATATCGTAAACGGGAGATTTGAAGATACACTGCCGCAACTCCTGCCGCAGTTACCGCAGCTCGATTATGTGTTCTTCGACGGCAACCACCGCCTCGACCCGACACTCGATTACTTCGAGCAATGCCTTCCGCTGGCCGGGGAAGGAAGCATCTTTGTGTTCGACGATATCCATTGGAGCGAGGAAATGCAGCGCGCCTGGAATATCATTTGCCGCGACCCGAGGGTGCAGGTAAGCATTGATTTATTCGCCATCGGTTTGGTGTATTTCCGTCCCGGACAGGAGAAAGAACACTTTAAATTGCGCTTCTAAGCGAAGCTATGACGTTGGACTATGTACACAAGGTGCGGGTGAGGTATGGTGAAACTGACCAGATGGGAATGGTGTATCACGGCAACTACGCCCTGTATTTTGAAGAAGCGCGCACCGAGATGCTGCGGCGTTGTGGTATTACCTACCGCGAAGTGGAAGACGCCGGCATCCTGATGCCTGTCCGTGAAATGAGTATCCGTTTCATGAAAGGGGCCATGTACGACGACCTGCTCAGCATACGCGTGCAACTGTTGGAGAAACCCCTCACGCGTATGAGCTTCAATTACCGCACCTTCAATGAGCGGGGTATTTTGCTCAATACCGCAACCATCGAACTGATGTTTGTGAAGTCAGATAGTTTTCGTCCGGTCAAATGCCCTGAATTCCTCTTAGAACGCCTGCCTGCATGGTCTTAAAACCCGTTACCCGCAAGCTGCGCCGCGAAAACCGGCCCATCCGGCGCCAGGCCTGGTGGGAGGGGCTTGCCATGGTGCGGGTGATGAAAGAACGCACTTTGCCCGGCTTTCATGGCCACAGCGTGTATGAAGTGGGCCGGCATTTTCTCCGTTCCCTTTTCCGCGAAGACTTCACCCTCCGCGCAAGTTCGCTGGCATTCAACTTCTTCCTCGCGCTGTTCCCGGCCTTGCTCTTTCTCTTCACCCTCATCGCCTATATCCCGATCAAAGGATTGAAGAACCGCCTGATCCGCGAACTCGACTTCTTTCTGCCCGATGCGGCTTTCGAAGCCATCAGCGGCGCCATACGCGATATGCTGGCCATCCAGAACGGTAGCTTATTGTCGTTCGGTTTCCTGTTGGCCATCTGGTTTACCAGCAACGGATTCCATACCCTGATCAATACATTTAACCGGAGGCTGCCACGGCGGCGCAAACGCAATTGGTTCCGCAACCGCAGCGTTGCCATTCAGCTCACCATCGTGATCTCGCTGATGTTGATCGCTGCCGTGCTGATCATCTTGTATGCAGGTTACCTGCAACAGTGGATTTACAAGCAGCGCCTGGTGAACCGAAAAACACTGAAGATGCTTATTACAGGTACGGAATTCATTGTGCTGTCAGGACTCGTTTTTCTGGTCATTTCAACCATTTACCGCTTCGGTCCGGCCACCGTAAAACGTTGGCGTTTTATCACCGCCGGGGGATTGTTTGCGTCGGTTTTGTGCATACTCTCTACCGGCCTCTTTTCAGTGTATGTCAACAATTTTGATTCGTACAACAAAATTTACGGTTCCATTGGTGCCATCATAGCATTGATGATTTTGATATACATCAATACGCTCAGCGTTATTGCCGGTTTTGAACTCAACTCGAGCATAGAACGCGCCGCACTCGACCAATCTGAAGAATCCCCATGACCCAAGAAATTGAACCCGTTTTCGGCGAAATAAAAACCCAGGGCCGCCCAGTGTTTGCCCTGGCAGAACTGGCGCGCACGGCCGCTACCGAAACCAACTGGCATCTGGTGGCAGTAGTGGAGCCCGATCAGTTGCTGTTTGGCGAGGAAAACGACGATTCGTATGCTTTACACGTGTTTCTCGATACGCCGGATGTGGTGGAATTGCTCATTTCGCACGAGGAAATGACGCCAGAGCGCCGCGAAACTGCGGTAGAGAAGCTGACGCACTACGAAACCCATTTGAGAGGTTGCATACATGCGCTCAACGACGATGAAGCTTTGACAACGTCCTGGGAACAGAAACTGGAAAAACACAATTACCGCAATAAAAACGGCAAATGGGAAAAGCATAAGCCCGGTTTTAAGGAACAATGGCGCAGCATGATCCAAGGTGAAGAAGGCACCGGGATTACGTTTTTACTGATTGCGCTGAATATCATCGTATTCTTTGTCATGGTGTTGGCCGGCGGCGGCTGGGGCAGTACGGAATGGGATGTCTTGTACCAGTTTGGCGGCAACTACACCGCGGCCATCCAACAAGGCGAATACTGGCGTTTTCTGAGTTCGGTCTTCCTGCACAACGGCATCTTCCATCTCTTCATGAACATGATTGGTTTGTTTTACGGAGGGATGCTGGCTGAGCGCATCCTGGGAGGGAAACGCTTCCTGCTGATGTACCTGGTTGCAGGAATAGCCGGTTCGGTTTGCAGTTATTACTTTCACGATGAAATGCTCTCGGTCGGCTCGTCGGGAGCGGTATTCGGTATTTTTGGTTTCCTGCTCGGGCATTATTTCCTGCCCGGTGCAGACAAAGAGCTGCGCAAGGCAGTGCTGGTGCAATTGGTGATTTATGTGGGCCTCAACCTTTTGCACGGCATGAAAGACGGGATCGACAACTGGGCGCATGCAGGAGGATTGGTGGCGGGCTTCTTCATCGGCCTGGCATGGACCTTCGGCAATACACCGAAAGAAGATGGTATGCAAGAAGCCTGGAGTTTCCGTTCAGGCATCAGCGGAACGCGTTTGTTCCTTATGCCGTTGCTGCTGTTGGCAGGCTGTGCATTTGTTGTCCAGGCTAGGCCGCGCACCTTGTCTGCTTACATGGAACTCATTAACCAGGCCGATCGCTATTACGGTCAGGCCATGCGTGCATATCCCAATTCGGAGGATTCCGCGGCTTTGAAGAAGTTGCAGGATTCAGGTATTGCCGGTTGGAGCAAGGTGATTTCCATCCTCGATTCGGCGGCAGCCATACCCGGACTCGACAGCGGCCGCCTGGCTTTGTGCCATCGCTTCCGTCAGGCAGCCACACAACGACAAATAGCCTTCCGCTATGTCTACCGCGCCATCAGCGAACAATCACCCCGCTATTACGACAGTGTAGGTGCAGCCGTCCGCCTGGCCGATTCGCTCGAAATGCGGAATTGAGGGAAGTTTGGCAGCAGCCGCGATAGCTGACCTTTTTGCCAGCCATCCAAGAAACCGCCGGTTCATACGCCATTATGGCTATTCCCTCAACCGTCGCTATGGTTTCAGGCTTGTTATGGATCCCGGTGTTTAGGATCAGCGCCCGGCTCGGCCGGTAATTTCACGACCAGACCGTCAGCTTCCGCAGACTGTCCTCGCTTACCTGTTCCAGTACATGTGGTTCTTCTTGCACGATGACAAAATCTGCACACTGGATGCAGGCTGCGGCTCTGCGGCCCGGTCATTGGGTACCAGCGAGGCTCCGCTCGCGGTCGTAGAGCCGTAACGCAGTGAAGGCCCCGACTGTAGCGAAGCAATGGGGAAATGCACCGGGAATGTGCTTTGAAAGGCAGACTAGGCTCAACCACCGTGAGAGTGGAGTTATGAAAGAACAGGTTTCGACTGCGCTTCGCTTCGCTCAACCACCGCGAGGCCCGGTCATTGAGCGGTCGCAGCGCAGCGAAAACCAGTCGCCGTGCCCCGACTGTAGCGCCGTGCCCCTATCGCAGGTAGGGGAAGCGTTGGGGAAATGTACCGGGAGTGTGCAATGAAAGAACAGGTTTCCCCGACGAAAACTGTCGGGGCAGGCGGCTCAACCACCGGCTCTGCGGCCCGGTCATTGAGTAGCCGTAACGCAGTGAAGGCGTATCGAAATGCACCGGGAGTGTGCAATAGAAGATCGGGTTTTCCCGACTGAAAAAGTCGGGACTACGCTTCGCTCAACCACCGTCTCCGAGGGCATCAGCCGATCACTCATCCAGCTTCAGCACCGCCATAAAGGCGCTCTGTGGAATTTCCACATTGCCGACCTGGCGCATGCGTTTTTTACCGGCTTTCTGTTTTTCGAGCAGCTTGCGCTTGCGGCTGATATCACCACCATAACATTTGGCCGTTACGTCTTTACGCAGGGCGGATATGGTTTCGCGGGCAATTACCTTGGCGCCCAGGGCTGCCTGAATCGCGATTTCAAACTGCTGCTTGGGAATCAATTCGCGCAGCTTCTTGCAGATCTTCTTGCCAAGGTCGAACGCACTGTCGCGGTGGATAATCGCGCTCAATGCGTCGACCGGCTTGGCATTCAGCAGGATATCCATTTTTACCAGCTTGCTCTCGCGGTAGCCGATGGGGAAATAGTCAAACGAGGCATAGCCGCGCGAAATGCTCTTGAGTTTATCGTAAAAATCAAATACAATCTCTGCCAGCGGCATTTCGAAGGTTAGTTCCACACGGTCTGACGTGAGGTACACCTGGTTTTTCAGGATACCGCGCTTTTCCATGCAGAGCGACATGATGCTGCCCACATATTCGCCTTTGGTGATTACCGAGGCCTGTATGAAGGGCTCCTCTACATAATCGGTATGTTCCACCGGTGGCAAATCGCTCGGATTATTCACTTGCACCACATCGCCTTTTACGGTATAGGCGATATAGCTTACGTTCGGAACGGTTGTAATCACCGTCATGCCGAATTCGCGCTCCAGGCGTTCCTGGATGATTTCCATGTGCAACATGCCAAGGAAACCGCAGCGGAAACCGAAACCGAGCGCTGCAGAGCTTTCCGGTTCGAATACCAGGCTCGCGTCGTTCAGTTGCAGTTTGGACATGGCTTCGCGGAGTTCTTCGAAATCTTCGGTATCCACCGGATAAATGCCCGCAAATACCATCGGCTTCACGTGCTCAAATCCCTTGATCGCTTCGGCCGTTGGGTGCTCGTGGTCGGTAATGGTATCGCCCACTTCCACTTCCTTGGCCTCCTTAATTCCCGAAATGATATAGCCCACATCGCCGGCCTTCACCTCGCTGCGCGGAGTCATTTCCAGCTTCAGGATACCCACTTCGTCGGCGTAATAATCGCGGTTGGTATTCATGAAACGCACGTGCTGCCCCTTGCGGATGCTGCCGTCGATCACGCGGTAATAGGCAATGATGCCCCGGAAGGAATTGAATACGCTGTCGAAGATGAGCGCTTTGGCAGGGGCGTCCGGATTGCCCACCGGAGCCGGAACGCGCTCTACGATGGCGCGGAGGATTTCGTGCACACCCAGGCCGGTTTTGCCGCTGGCGGTCATGATTTCCTCGCGTTTGCAGCCCAGCAGTTCGACGATCTGATCGCTCACTTCCTCGGGCATGGCGCTCGGAAGGTCGATTTTGTTGAGTACCGGAATGATCGTCAGACCGTGTTCGATGGCCATGAACAGGTTGCTGATGGTTTGGGCTTCGATGCCCTGGCTGGCGTCTACCACAAGCAAGGCACCTTCGCAGGCTGCAATGCTACGGCTCACTTCGTAGCTGAAGTCCACGTGGCCGGGCGTGTCGATAAGGTTCAGGATATAATCCTTCCCCTCCAGCTCGTAATTCATTTGGATGGCGTGGCTCTTGATGGTGATGCCGCGCTCGCGTTCCAGGTCCATATCGTCAAGCACTTGTGCCTGAAGCTGTCGTTTGTCGACGGTACCGGTGTATTCGAGAAGACGATCGGCCAGGGTGCTTTTACCGTGGTCAATATGGGCAATGATACAGAAGTTGCGGATTTGCTGCATGAAACGAGCTGCAAATATACCGGTGCGGGAGCGAAGTAGGAATGGGCAATGAACGAAACCGCTGACCCCTTGGGGCAGTAATTTTATGCTGGCAGGAAGGTCACTGAGCGCCTTGAAGCGTTGCTCAAAGTCGCAGACGCAGAGCATCGCTGAGAGCAGTCGAAGTGATCATCGCAGTGTCTGTTTTTTGGGTTCAATGACCGAGTAGGCTCCACTTCGATGCGCCTACTCCGTGACCAGGACGATATAGAAATCGTAACCCGTCATTTCGACTGCGCTCCGTTGCACTCCGCGCGCTCAATGACCGAGCCGGCTCCACTTCGTTACGCCTACTTAGTGACCACCGCCTTATCCACCGGAAAACTCATCATCTCCGGCGTCAGCGATTCCAGGGGCTGCCAGAAACCTTGCAGATGGTAAGGCTTGCCCCACTTGCTGACAATGCGAGCGGACAGATCGGGCGTATCTGAACTGGTGACCTTATAATAGATGGAAATAAGCTGGTCGGCCGGATTGAAGGCGCTGCGCACGAAGTCTTCGTTGAGGTGAAACAATTCGAGTGCATCCAATTCGATGCCCAGCTCTTCCCTGAACTCACGGCGCAGGCAATCGGCTGTGCCCTCGCCGGGTTTGAGTCCGCCGCCGGGGAACTTCGTAAAACGCAATTCGTCCGGCCCTTCCCGCATCAGCAATACCGCTCCATCGCGTTGCCAGATGCCGTAGACGCGCACTATAATCCGTTCAATAACCGTTTCCCTTTCCGACATGGTGCGAATCTACAGCCTGCATGGTGGCAGCAATAGTTTGACGGATTTCAGCCGTAATTTGTCACCATGAATACACGCCTGATACGCAACGCGCTCCTCATCAACGAAGGCCGGGAGTTTACCGCCGATGTGCTCATCGAAAATGGCCGCATCTCCCGCATCGAAAAGGATGGCATACACAACTGGAACGGTGCGGCGATCGATGCAACGGGCTTGTGGCTCATCCCCGGTGCGATCGACGATCAGGTGCATTTCCGCGAGCCGGGCCTCACGCACAAAGCCGATATCGCCAGCGAGAGCCGCGCCGCCGATGCCGGAGGCGTCACTTCTTTCATGGAGATGCCCAATGTGAAACCGCCCAGCGTGAGCATCGAGCTGCTGGAGGAGAAATACGCCATCGCCGCCCGCAACGCCACGGTGAACTACTCCTTTTACATGGGCACCACCAACGAGAACTACGACGAACTGATGCGCGTGGATCCGGAAAAGGTTTGCGGTATCAAGATCTTCATGGGCTCATCCACCGGCAACATGCTGGTCGACAACCATGCCGTGCTCGAGCGGATCTTCTCGCATACGCCCATGCTCATCAGCACGCATTGCGAAGACGAAGCCCGCATCCTGCAGCGCACAGCGGAATGGACCGCCCGCTACGGCGAAGACATACCCTGGGAAGCGCATGCCGAAATCCGCGATGCAGAAGCCTGTCATATTTCATCGTCTTTTGCCGTTGATATGGCCCGCCGCCACGGTACCCGATTGAACGTATTGCATATCACGACGGCCATCGAAACCGGGCTGTTCGATAACGCCATTCCGCTGGCTGAAAAGCGCATCACATCGGAGGTTTGCGTGCACCATCTGTGGTTTAACAGCGCCGATTATGCCAGGCACGGAGCCGACATCAAGTGCAATCCGGCCATCAAGCACGAATCGGATCGCCAGGCCTTGTGGCAGGCGCTGCTCGACGACCGGCTCGACATCATCGCTACCGACCATGCGCCGCATACGCGGGAAGAGAAGAACGGCAAATACGCGCAGGCCCCGTCCGGACTTCCGCTCATCCAGCATCCGGTGTTGATGATGTTCGAAGCTGCACGCGAAGGCCGCATCAGCCGGGCCAAGGTGGTGGAAAAGATGTGCCACAATCCGGCCATTTCGTTCCGTGTCCGGGAGCGCGGTTTCATCCGCGAAGGCTATTGGGCCGACCTGGTGCTGATCGACCCGAACGCCCGCACCGAAGTAACCCGCGAAAGCCTGCTCTACAAATGCGGCTGGTCGCCCCTCGAAGGCACGGTATTCTCCCACTGCATACACAGCACCTTCGTCAATGGCGTGCATGTATGGCAGAATGGAGTGTTGAGTGGCGAAAGAGGAGGGATGCGGCTGGGGTTTGAGGGGCGGTGAGGCTGGAAGCCGAGAAGGCAATTTTAACGGCTTTAGCAGCCTTAGTCGTGTATTTACCATCTGCGCTGGTGTAAAGAGTTTCTGGCTTCAAGTGCCGGGATATGAGTGATGAAACGTGTTTTTGTCCTTATAATTCATTTGTCTGATGATACGCAGAATAACAACGAGAATTTCGCCACTATATTCGGTATACCATTTAGTAGAGGGCCAAAATGAAAAGTTTGCATTTCAGTTTAAAGAACCCTGCGAAACTGCAGTGTGGCGATTCGAGCAGTATAGTCCGTATTGCTGATACCAACTATACGCTCGCCCTGGTGGCCGATGGCGTGAGCAGTGCGCCATGCGATTGGAAAGCCTCCTCGCTCACAAAAACATATGTGATGGAAAGGCTTACGAGCATTTCTGACGAGCCGGAGAAAGATCTCCTCGATGCACTGTTATACGCCAATGCCAGGCTGCGCAGTGGACCCGATGGTGTGTATGGAATGCTTTCGACATTGAGCGTGGTACTAGTTAATGAAATAAACTTCGTTATGTGGTATGCCAGTACCGGGGATTCGCGTATTTACATTTTCTCCGCAAATGGATTCAGGCTGCTGACTGAAGATCAGGTAAGAAGCGAGCGTATTATGCTCAATGGTACCCCATACATGGTGAATGGTATTCCGCGGTATCGCACAGTGTTGTCTGACTGTATAGGCTTACGTGAAGATTTTAGCCCGGTGGTTCACTGCTTTCATTGTGATCCGGGTAGTTTGGTGGTACTCGCAAGCGATGGGTTTTACGAGTTGCCAGATTTTGAACAGCATATCATGGAATTATCCGATATTTCAGAAGAAGATTCAGCATTCCAACAACTTCAGCACAACTACCTGGACGAGATACGAGACGATGCCTCTGTGGCCCTTTTGGTTTTTCCGGCTGCCGCAAGGCACTCTTTGGAAACATATATTGAAATGTTCTACAATGGAAATACACTTTCCAAAGGCGAAATATTGACCCTGTTGGATACCGCGCTATATTCCGCCGTTCAGGGAAAAGATGCTGCAAAACTTGATAAGCTGATTCGATTCGCGAATGACAGTGGTTTTGTGTATGATAAAGCCCGGATGGTTGAAATTCTTGAAGCGCTGATACAGCATGGATTCGGAAATGCTGCCAGAGATTTGGCGCTGGTAATCCGCAAACATTGTTGAACAATTTACATCTTTAATTTCGTCCGCGCAAATAACGCTCGTATAAGTCTGCAGGCTCTACATCCAGCAGGTCTTTTGATTGCCCATACAGGATTTCGTAAAACTCTTTATTCGGAATCAAGTTGAAGGTGATGGTGGCATTACCTTCTTCATCCGGGGGACTAATTTCCTGACTGGAGTGTATGGCCTTGGTCTGCCAATACTTGACAGAATCCTTTTTTACTTTGATGCGTATCGGCTCCGGCGATTGATTCCAGGGCCTGCCTACACCCACAATATCGGCGAAGTGTTCATGCGGGTTGAAAAACAGTGAATCTATCCAACGTCGATCTTCGACCAGGTTGAATCGAAGTATCCTTTCAAAGCCCAGCGTCCACAATTTCGGATCTGACTTGAGGTCTTTCTGGTCGATATCATAACACAACAGATACCAGCGATCGCCTGATTCGCGTATATGAACGGGTTGAAAGTACCTTTTGAATTCTTCACCCTTGAAATCGCGGTATTCGATCCAAAGTATTTTCTTGGTGCGTATTGCCTTCAGCAAACCTTCAAAATGTTCAAGCGGATTGGCAAAGGATCCATCTTCACGCCTCAGACTGGTGTAGTTCACGTCAAGGCTTACTGCCCTGCTTTCCACCTGTGTGGAACCGAGTACCTTTATTTTAGTAAGCAAACTCTTCAACTCTTTGACACTTGAAATAAAATCCAGGCTAAGCATGGTCTCAATGGATTCCATAAAGATTTGCTGTTCTTCCGGCCGCAAATCGATGGGCAGTAAGAAGTCACTGTTCAAACGGGTATAACTTCTGGCGCCAAGTCTGTAGCCAAATTCCTGTTGCACTTTTTTTACATCGTCCGGATCACCGCCAAACATGATGGGTGCTCCTTTGTCTCGTAGTATTTTTAGCTTTAGCCCAATTGTATTTCTAGAGTCTATAGTACTCAAATCAAGCCGACGAAGGTTCTCGTTCAACTCTTTGATGATATCTGCCATTTGAATCTGTTTTCCAACCGGAATTATACCATACAGGTATTTCAATACGGTCTCTTCGGGAGCGCGTGCCATACTCAAATTACTGCAAAAGACAATCCAAATGCAAGTTTCTTATCATGGTATTATCCTGATGCCTGGGATGTTAAACGCAGCGATTAGAAGAGAATAGGATCAATCAACTATACATTCATCCGAATCTAGTTGAGAAACAGCAACATGCGAACCCTAAGCCTGCGGAGAAAGTGCGCACATGTCCTGATTTATTGGACAAGGCAAACTGAATTTTGAAAGGTGAGAAAATTTATGGCATGCATTCCATGCGGGCTAATTCACCGGAATAAACCAAACAGTTGAACGCTACATGAAAGATCAAATGGAAAACTCAAAACATGTCCTGAACAACCGGACAAGCAGATACGAACATTGCACCATGCAAACCCAACGCAACCTCCGCAACCTTCTGGCCGCTGCCGGCACAGTCCTTATAATGGCTACCTCTTGTGGGAACAAACCTGAGCCGGAAACTAAGGTTGTTCAAGGCCAGGAACAGGCTGTTTTCTTGCTCTACGATATCAGCAGATCTACAGATAGTTTTGGTCGTATCAGCAAGCAGGATATTGACTATTTGTTTGTAAATATGGCTATCCACGGTGGCGGTACAATATATACCGGGTACATTCAGGCGAATAGCTTAAGGCAGGAGACAGGGGTATTCGTGGTTCCGGCCCTTCGTTTGGAAGTCAAAGGGAGTAATTTTTACGACAACCAGGAAATCGACAACGTCAATAGGCAGCGTAAAAACGCGCTACAAGCACAGGCCTCGCTTGTCACGGCACAAATATTTCAAGTCTTAAGCAGGCCAAAGACCGAAGGCAGTACCGACCTGCGGAATGCGCTTACCTTGGCTGCGCAAACGTTGGCTTCTCCGGCTTGCGCGGAAAAAGCTAAAACCTTACTGATTCTGAGCGACTGCGTTCAAGCGACGGGTCAACCCGATTGGTTCAAGGCTGAATCCATACCGACAGACACACGTATTGCTGTTGTCCGCCCTAATCCTGCAATTGATCTCGAATCAATATTCGGGCGCAACCCTGAAGTTTACTCCAGTGCTGGCGTCGCATTTAAATCGAACGGTCACCCATAACACAAAACCAACCTAACCCATCCCTATGACAACAACTACTCACTTCAATATGAGAAACATTAGTCTCAAGGCGCATCAATTTGCCGCCCGTTTCGCACGCATCGGAACCGTGTACAACAGGTTGCTGCAACGAATAGAGCTGTTTATTGAAGACAATGGAGGCAACCCTACCGGACGACAGATCTGGATGGCCTACTTTACGGTGGTTGCCATTATCGGACTATGTTTTGCCAATGCAATATGGAATAATCAACCAGTAGCCAGTCTGCTTGGAAAAGGGCAGCAGTTGGGTGCAATGGTTGTCGTAGCCATGTTGACACTCGTGGGTATACTTCTGGGTTATTTTGCGCACGAAAAAAGCATAGTTACCAGAAATCCGATTACCGGTAAACTCAAGGTTCATTTATTGGGTGTAATCGCGCTAATCGGTTTGTTGACCTACTGCGGGGTAGGTTATATGTTGCATGAAAGTGCGAATAACAAGAATTCCGAATTTTCAGTTGAGCCTGCTGCCGGAGCCGGGAGTAGTTCGGTTAATGTAAATGAAATACTAAATCAATCTGACTCCGGCAGTGCTATGCGTTCTGGCAGTGAAGGCGGAGACAATGCCAATGCACTCAAGTTTCTTGCCCTCATGTTCGCCGCGCTTGAAATCGTCGTTGGTTTTGTCGGATTTAAACCCATGATCAATGCATTTCATTACCAGCTTTTGAATAGGCGTATCAAGGCGAAGCGCCGCCAACTCGACCAGGCAGCCGCTAATTGCTATAAGTACGATTTGCAATACAAAGACATGGTGATGGCAACAGAACCTGAAAAAGCAGAATTGCGATTGGCTGAACATGCAAGCGACCGTGTGGAGCAAGCGCTGGCATACCATTTGGGTCAAACGCTGCGCACGGAAGTGGCAAAAGAGGATAGCAATGCTACTACTACCCGGGTGACCTCAGAGTCGGCCGCCGAAACGGAGCCCAACCCTGCGCCCAAAACTGATCCCGATCCTTCAGATGTCACGCCATCTCCCGTTGCGCCCGCACAGGAAATAGCCCGTGCCGAAGAGCAAATAGCAGATATTCTGAAAGAAGATCCAACCGATAACCTGAAATTCTAAACTAACCCAAACCACATACATTACTACCATGAGCGAACTCACCACAGGAACCGTTGACGTTTCCAGCAACCGCCAATCACTTGCCGAAACCTGCCGGGCGGCCGTACTCAATGCCATTGAACGTACCGATGCCCGGATTACGGCCAATTTTGAAGAACTCGAAGCGAGTGCTGCCAGGTTGCGCGCTGCCACGGGATCCGGATCTATGGCACCTTCCGCCCTGAAATTGCAGCTGGATGCCTCGCTGGAGCATCTGAAAGTGCAATATCCCAACGCCAACGATACCGTCATCCGGCTTGCGGCCTTGTCAGGTAACGGATTGGGCGCGGCACTTGACCTGTTGCCAGACGCCATGCAGCTGCCTGAAGCGGCTTTTTCAGAACGCCTGACCCTCGCATTTGCGCATAAGGAACTTGAAAACCTCCAGCAAGCTGTACGAGATACAGCAAAAGACCTGGGTTTTATACCGGAAAACAGTATCGAGCACCACCGCGCCCCGGGCAATTATCAGTTCACGGTTCGGGACAAGGAGCAGCACAACCTGACGGTTGTCGCCAAACTCGGGAATGACAAGAACCTGCAACTCATGCTCGACCTGGATGGCTACGATTGCAACCACGATCAATGCAACAACAAGATGCAGGAAATCGTGGCACACCTTGCCGGGAAAGGGTTCATACTCCACCAGCCCACATCTGTAAAACACCACCAGCCTCAGGGTATCCTGCGGAAAATTCTCTCGGGTGGGAAAAAGGAAACACCGGTTGCGACAGAATCAAAACGTGCTGAAAAGCGCGATGCAGAAGCCTATCTGACCGGATCTGGCAATAACCCTTTCACCAAACAAGATAACCTCAACAAGCAATAAGGAACATGGAAGCATTTAAAAACGCCATACAGGCCGGGCATCAGTCGATTTTATGCCACGGCAATATTTTCGATCTGATACTGGATGAATCCGGGGCCGATGTGTTTTTTACCCCGCAGTATATCGCAGAGTACCTCTTCAAGGAGGGTATGGTTGCGTTGCGCTACTCCAGAAGTACAGGTTTACAGGTTTACCGTGACGACGAATCGGCAGCCAGGTATCCAAGCCTGCGGCGTTTTTTGGAAGAATTTCGCTTGAATACATTCCTGGCGCAAACGGACATCTCTCCCGTGGAGGTGATCCAGTTGTTCCGAACCTTTAAGGTGATTGCCAACCGCAAACACGCCTTTCCTGTGGCGATTGTGGTTGATTATACGCATCACCTGAGCGTAGGGCATGGCCCATCCATTGAAGAGCGGATTGTGACCGAAACGCTCAACGATATTTCCACCCAACCGGCAGTGCGCAGGCACGGAAACCGTCTGATCATGATCAGCACAGATCTTACCGGACTCCCGGCCATCATCAAGGGTGCCACCCACCATGTGGAATTTTCTTTTCCTGCTGCACCGCAATACCAGGCTTTCCTGGAAGTTTTGGCTGGCCGTCCGGACGAATTTGCTGCCATGAACTTCGATGCGGAGGCGGGTGCTCGTTTATCCGTTGGACTCAAGCTGACCGATATTGCCAATCTTTCCCGTGCATGCAAGGGCAGTGGCCGGATGCTGGAAGAACAGGATATTCTTCAAAAGAAACAGGCTCTGATCGAGCAGATTTCTGATGACACCTTAAAAATACTGCCAACCCAAACCGGCTTCGATGATATGGCAGGACTGAGTTCCGTGAAGCGGGTTTTGCGATCATTTGCAGCGCAGTTGAGAAATGGCGATACATCGTCGCCCCGAGCCTTACTCCTGGCAGGCCCTCCCGGTACCGGTAAGACAACCATTGCATCGGCGATTGCACGCGAGGCCGGTTTTAACCTCGTCCAACTCAGCGACAGCATCAAGTCGAAATGGGTGGGAGAAAGTGAAGCCAGGCTGGCCAATGCCCTGAGCCTTATTGAAGCCCTCACCCCGGTATGTCTCTTTATAGACGAAATTGACAATGCGTTTCCCAAGCGCAGCGCAGCCAGCCTGGATGGCGGCGTCTCGCAGCACTATCTCAAGAGCATTTTCCAGTTTGCGGCCCGCGAAGACCTGCGTGGGAAAATACTGATCATAGCGGCTTCGAACACGCCGCAGCACCTCGATCCGGCCCTGATCAACCGATTTATTACCATTCCCATGCTGGAGGCCACTCCGGAAGACATGGCCCGCATCTTCCCGATTACGGAGAAATGGCTGCTCGGAACCCAATCGTTGAAGGCTGATGACCCAAATCTGCTGGAAGCAAGTCATGTCTTGTATGAGAAAGGTGCTACCCCAAGACAAATTTCGGAAATTCTCAACCATGCCCGGCTGACCCATGGCATACTCACCGGAGCCAATGTGTTGAACAGCGCGCGCGATTTCCGCTGTGGGAACGACCGAAACAGCTTCGCCTACAGCTCACTTTCTGCCATACAGATGACTTCTTTTTCCGGATTCCTGCCGTGGGCCGATGCACCGGCTGACTACCCATATCCTTGGTATCTGAACGATCTTGTAAATCCCGAAACCGGCATCATCGATGAAGCCATGTTACGGCGAAGGATCAATGAATTCTCAAATAACAGCCAATTCTGATTCTATGGCTTATACTTATCGCTTCGCCCCGATACTGGAATTGGAGAGCCGCCTGAAACGTGCTACCGGACTTCCGTACTGTTTTTTAACCGGTACAGCCTCGATGGCCGCCTGGGCATTGATGCGGCTTTTTGCCGAACGCGGTTACATAGGTAGTTTTCACGGTTCCACCTGGCCGGGAATGCAAGCATGTGCTGATTTTGCCGGACTTCGCACAGAAGAAGAACCTGCAATAAATCGCGTGCTCGGTATTTGGACCCCCGGCAGCATCCATGAGGAGTCACTTTCTTACACAGCCTATCCAAAGCTTCTGGTGGATGCGAGCCTTATTTTCCCTTTTTCGAATAACTGGAGAACTTATGCCGATTTCGTGCTGCTCAGCTTCGGTAAAGGTAAAGCACTCAGTGCAGGTGAAGGTGGAGCTCTGCTCTTCTCAGATGAGGCCATCTACCGTGAACTCATTCGGCGCCATACCCATACTTTTCAACAAGAACGTTGGGTGACAGTTACCAATGACGCGTTCATGAATATCAGCATGAGCCCGCTTGTTGCGGAAAAAGTACTTCAGGATTGGATTGAATGAAATATATCTATATTTGATACCATGCTGGATAAAATTCCTTTCACCATGTATGGTGTTTCAACAGAACAAAATACTGCCAATGTTTTGCCGGCATTACAATTGGGAGTGAAGGCATTTTGTTTTCTGGAAAGCGAAAAAGCCTGTCAAAACGAATGGTCAAAAGGCGCAAATACCGTTTTTCAGAAGCGTAACATAAAATGTCTTGAACCGCTGAAATTCAGCGATAAGTCGGGTTCCAATATCGCTGAGTTAACCCAACTATTACTGGAAAAAGCGGGCCAACAGGCTGTTATTTGGAATCTGGGTGGAGGGCTCAAGCCACACCAGCTGGCAATATGGAATGCCATGCGTATCAGACAGGAGCAGGGAATTGCGGACATGGCCTGTTATGCAAGCCCCGAGAGCGGTGAAATACAGTTGATTTTTAGTAAGTACGGACCTTTACAACAGGTTTCCGTTAGGATGCACACAGATATAGATGTTGAGGAACTATTAAATGTTTTCGGACATACTGTACACCATGGGAAATGTGTTTCAATGTTTTCAGAGGGAGAAATGAGTCAGATAACTGAGGTTGTTGATCTTATGGGTAACCCCACCTTTCGGGAGTATTTGTTTAGACTCGCGGGAGTAATGGGGAATAGAATGGATAATTTGCAACATGTTGATTTGGCAGGGTTGAAGCTCATATTGAATAGCAGTGGTACTGAATTTCAGAAGTATTTCCTGAGCAAGGTAGATGAATGGGAAGCATGGCTCCTGAAAATGAATCTTCGGGATAAACTGTTTTCGAAATCTTCTATAAGGAAAAGTGTTTTTGATAATCTGGCATCGAACGTCAGAAAATCATTATTTAACCATATTTCAGAAATAGTTGAAAATCAAGAATCACAAAGTTTGGAATTCTCAGGTTATGGTGATGAATTACAGGAAGTATTCAAATTAAATGGGTATAAAATGGATAATGCGTATCTCGTTGATACTACAGGCTATGTTAAGTTCGCTGATTATTTCGAGAGTTTGGTAATATGGCGCATGATGCACTATATGAAACATGGAAAGCACGGATATGTTAAATCTTATTCAAACGTTCATATCGCTCCAATAGGTGCAAATAAGGAAACAGCTGAATATGATGTTCTGTGTATTACGGATACCGGTTCTTTTCATGCGTTTGATGCTAAAACCTTCACCTTTGCAAACAAAGATTATGATGCCAGGATGCTTAATCTTACTCGTGCCTCCGGCAGATTTGTGAAGTTTATAGCTGTGATTCCATTTGATCCGGAGGATCTTAATCAGGATTGGTATCCGCGCCAGATGATTGACGAGGTATGGGAATATGATAAGCAAAAGAAGCCTTTTTATGTAATCGCTGACAGCCGGGATGATGATTTTTATGTTAGCAAAGAACGAGACCTAATAACTGGGCAAGAATTTGTTCAGGTTTCTGATCATGGCCCCGGCATCCGTTGCCGCCTCCTTAAAAATGCATTCAAATAATCGTAAACTAAATAAAAATCAATTCAATGACAACTATAGACCTGAGTCTTGCGAATGAAGCCCTTTACAAGGGTTGTGAAATGACCATTACAGCGGGACGTAATGTGCTGATAACACCTATATCTGAGGCCGTGCATCTGGTAGGTAAAAATGCTGCTGACATTGTTGCGGCTGACGGCCGGAGAGATGAAGTAATGCTCACAGGTGCCATGGCTGTATGGGCCTACATGATTGTGTTTCATGAAGTAGTGCATCGCTACCGCAGGGTCTGGTACAACGACGGAAGAAACGAGCCGGTATTAATTGCCGCCCATGGTTGAGGTTTAGCGTCTGCCGGGCAATAGCCAGCCATAACTTTCACCGTATTCACAGGGCACGGGAGTGGTAGTTTCTGAAAGCAACGTGGCCAGTGGTTTGGTCAATAAGTCAGAGCCACCTGTACGCATGATGCCCGCGTGGTGCAGATCGCGACCATTGCCATAGCGGTGGGTTGCCAGCCAGGTCATCGCCTGGCTAAGGGCGAATTCGTTCCGGCCTTCCTGTTGAATCTCTCGCTTCAATACACTGTGCAGCGTCTGTTTTACCGATACAGGCGTGTGCAATCGATGAAAGAATTCCTCTAACAGGTGCCTTTCCAGTGACTGCTCTATGGCTCTTTGAATGGAAAATTCCTCTGCTTCCGCGAAGCGTTGTGATTCTTCTGCAGTTTGAAGGGCAAAGGCAGCAGGACTCAGGGCACTGTTGTGTTTCCAGCGCAAATCTGCGGATTTGGCACTGAGTTGATTGGCGCAACTGATGATGGATCGCCTGAAGTACAAGCGGAATGAGCTGTTGCCGTTGTTCAGGCCATATATCACCACTAGGTTTTTGTCCATACGCCCGCGTGCTAGTACACGCATTGGGAATGACTCCCAGAATTCACCGTTTTTCAATTTCCCAAACTTGCCGCCGGAAGTTTGAAACAAATCCGAGGCCATGAGACTGCCGAACAGTTCATCCCTGAATTCATTTGGGTTCTGAAATTCGAAATTACCGGGTATCAGTCCATAAACTTGTTCGTGTGTTGTACCGGCATATTTAACCAACAAGTGCAGGCCGGCACGACGAATGCCGTTTTCTATTTCGTCCTCCAGATTTTCGTCTCGTCGCAGTTGCCAACGTTCCCGGAATTCAAGGTAATCGGCTTTACCCCAGGCCGCCTGACTCAGGTACATCATGGTGCCAACACGCAGAGGCAGCTCATATACACTGCCACCTGCGGCAATGCTCAGACTGTTGCGATCCGAGCCTACGACCCGGGCTTCATCGAGAGGTATCCGTGTGCAGGCGAGTTCTGCCTGGTAGATCAGATTCAGTTTCTGACGCATTTCGCCTGCCGATTCAAAGTTCTGCTGCATGGTGTTGGTGTCGCTGATTCGCATACCGCAAATCAAACGGGCGCTTGTCCGGAAGATTCGGACGAAATCCTTGATTTTAAAAGAGGTGTGTCCGATAAACAGGGCTTTTAGCCGAAGTCTTGCCATCGAATTGCTTAATAACTCCAGTATGAGGTATTTGATTCAATTAATTCAGGGTGTAGATTTGATACATGACCACACATCATATTCTCCTGGTGTCGAACGCATTGGCACCGATATATACAGGCATGAAGCGCTATCTGGCGGATAAGTATTATCTCGTTAAGACCAAAGAAACGGAACGTGAGGTTGGGATTTTACGCAGTTTATGGGAGGAAATGCGAAATACGGGTAGCATTGTAAATACAGAATATACCGTGTTGGCAGATGATGTCAAGAATGTCGCCGATGTAATCAAGGCTATCATTGAAACCATACCCGCAGGCGATAAAGTATTCGTGAATCTTACAGGCGGAACGAAACCGATGGCATTGGGCGCCGTTGTTGCCACTGATATGCTGGCCAGGCCACAAGCTAAGGCCGGTTTCTTTTCACGATTGTTTCAAAGTTCAGCGGACCCAAAATCGCAGAGGGACATAACCGGATACTACATAACGCAGAAGGGGCGTTCCTTGCTTTTTCCTGCTATTGAATACGACGTGGATACCCGGACCGATTTAAGCACTACCGAATTGTTGCGCCTGAGCGGTCATAAGAACTTTGAATTGCATGTGGACGATAAACCGGAACAAGATATGGTTGAACTGGCGTATTCCATCAAAGTTTTCTTTGATCACCATCCCGGTTATAGAAAGGCTATCATCAATCATTACATTACCAGTTATAACCATAAAACAGCCGAATACATTGGCAAGGTTAAAAAAAACAACGATAAGGAAAAGAAAGATGCCAAGCCGTTTTTTCCGGAGACCGGTACTGTGAACCTTATAGCCTGGGAGAATAATCAGGCGAAGCCATGCAACATGTCATGGAGTCAAATTGAGGTAAAAATCGGCGGCGAGGGCCTGACCGTTCCGCTGAATATCAAGCATCCGCAATGGAAGTACCTGTTGTTGGGCGGTGGATGGTGGGAGTATATCGTCTTCAAGGCGGCTTATGATTGGCCCGGTAAGTTCTCGGTGCATAGAAACACCATATTCAAATTCAACAATCAGGACTCAGATAAAAATGAGGTAGATATTTTGTTGAATACCGGTAAGAAATTAATATTTCTGGAGTGTAAGTCGGGTAAATTGTTTCCGAGCGATGTAAATAAGATGGAGATTGTCCGAAAGCTTTATGGTGGTTTTCTTTCACATTCAGCGCTTGTCCGCTACTATCCGCTGGATGAGCGTTCAAACAGCGATATTATTGAGCGGTCACGCGATCTGAAGATAAAGGAAATATCCTTTGAAGAGGATGTGCGTCCGAGCCTGGAAAGGATAATCAATAAAATCCATGAAGAATTGTTTGCTTTAACGGATCAAGGACGCATTTAGTAGGCGCTTCTTTTCATGCGTCTCTGCCTAAAGCGCAAAATTCGAATGTGTTGAACCGTCCGGATGTTCCGGACATCCCTTTTCTTGTTTTGTGTCATGCGCATAACCGACCATAGCCTCAGCATGCATGCCACACTCGGATTGGATGTAACCGATATACCCCAATACCTGGAACGCATCTACGCAGCAGAACTGAGCTGCACCCGCTTGCCAATAAAGGAAGCAACCCTGTTGACCAAGACACAGGATGAGGTGATGCTGATGATGCCTGATTGCCATGTATGGATTCCCAGAAAAACCGGTATCATAGAGTACCTCGGTGGGAAAGCGTGGGGCCTCGGGCGTCTGGAAAAAGAAATGGAAAGCTTCGATTTGCATCTGAATACCCAACTTCTTGCTGAATTGGAGGGCGTACTTCGGTATGCGGATCTGCAACTGCTGTTGCTTGACAAGGATACACCTTCGGAAAGGATTTACGGACTGGCTGAGTCGCATTGGATGCCACGCAACCACAACCCGTACCGGCAGGCCATCATAAAGGCTTTGGCGCAAACACGGAAGATTGACGTCGCAGCCGCATTTGGTGGTGTATTGCCCGGTGGGGAAGTGTTTGAGTGCTTCCCATTCAATATGGGTGCGAATGACCGTGTACAGAAGTTTGTAATGGTATTTTACAGCCTGCACCATTGCACGCATCCCTACCGCATCTTCCTGCAAAGCCGTATGGCCGACAGCGGAAACAAGCTCGAAACACAATGTTATGACTTCTGGCCGGAAATCGGATCGGATTTCAATCCCTGCGAAGTTGCTGCACGCATAACGCTTAGAACCCTGAATTTCGACATGCAACTCGAACAGCAGGTAAAAATGGCCATCTCCCGACCTCTGGACAAGAACCTGACATTGCAATTCATCGCCGACCTGGGCATTGCACCCAAGTTAAAAACCATGCTCAATGACCTGCTCCGGCGTGCCATCATGAGCGAGGGAAATAACGAATATGCCCTGGTTCATGCGCTTACCTGGCTTTCCACCCATTACCTGCTCAAAACGCGCGACCGCTTGCTGGCCGATAAGCTCTGTAATAAAGGAACGCAATTGCTTGCTCAGGGGCTGCATGCCTTTGCTCAGTCTGCCAAACCGGCAGACTGATTTTCCGGGTGAAAACGCGGTGGTTGAGCCTGTCGAAACCTACCGTTGTGATTCTTCCGCGGTTTGCATGGCAAAGGGTGAAAACGTGGCGGTTGAGCCCTGCCTGCCCCGACTTTTTCAGTCGGAAAAACCTACCGGTTTACGGTACGTGTTTATGCTGGAGCTTTTCTTGGAGTGAAAACGTGGTGGTTGAGTAGCAAGGCTGCGCTCGCTATTTACAACCGCGAGCGCAGCCTCGCGGTTGTAAACCTGTCGGAACCTGCCCAGCCTTGAACCAAATCACTTTTTTGCGGGGATATCAATGAGGTGAAAATGGGTGGTTGACCACGCCTGCCCGGGCTTTTCAGTTGGGGAAATCATCGCTTGCATTGATACAGTCATGAGCCCCAGACAGGTTTAAAGCGGGTAGATGAGCAGCGAGGTGTTACACGCAATTCTGCACGTGAGACTGCTCTTCCAGTTAGAAACCTGCCTGCCTGGCTCCTTCAGTACAAATACATTCCCTCGAAATGATGTTACCCTTTTTGATTTTCGAAAATTATCCTATCCCAGCCCAACGCGCGCAAAGCCGTATCCGCTTTACGTTGGCGCTTCCAATTCAGCTTTTCGGCACTATTCAGTTCCTTCCCTGATTTTACGCAAAACGCCTGCAGGGGCATTTGGTGCATTTCATTTGCGAAAAATGGATTTTCGTCTCTTTGCAATGCGTAGATATTCAAGTACATGCAAACAGCATTTACGCCATTTTTTCGAAAATGCCCGTTCAAGGCAATAAATGGTTTTCATTTTCGAAAACATTTATCGTTGTATGGTATTGACTGCCAATTTGCTACGCATTTTAAGAACCTCCAACGCACGGATTTTGGATATAGGGAAAGCAAGATTTGCGAAAAATTGCTGAGGCGATCCTATATTCGCTACAGGCTTGGGTGGAATGTCCAGGCTCCGCGCAGCGCCAATGGCCAATCCGCATCAACAGCGGAGACCGCACGCGCAGCGTGCTCAAGTTGATTTAGACATGGTGTCGTTTACGTTGGGGTCCACGGAAAACCAATGGGACCGCACGCGCAGCGTGCTCAAGTTGATTTAGACTATAGCCTGTCTGCCTTTAGTGTCCGTGGTGTGACCGCACGCGCAGCGTGCTCAAGTTGATTTAGACAGCTCAACTGCACATTTTTGGCATAGTTCCATTTCTTGGACCGCACGCGCAGCGTGCTCAAGTTGATTTAGACAGGGATCGGCACCCGATAATGTTACCCGCTTCATCCCGTGACCGCACGCGCAGCGTGCTCAAGTTGATTTAGACCGCTCAGAGCAATCAAGCGGGTCTTGCGGTAGACGACCGCACGCGCAGCGTGCTCAAGTTGATTTAGACCCTTCTCACCGAAGGCCCATACAGGCTCTTTGGTCGACCGCACGCGCAGCGTGCTCAAGTTGATTTAGACGGGCCAGCAGAGAATTTGAGGATGCTTGGGCAAGTGACCGCACGCGCAGCGTGCTCAAGTTGATTTAGACTAACTTCCGTTGGAACACCGTAAACGATTGTGTCGGACCGCACGCGCAGCGTGCTCAAGTTGATTTAGACAGTATTGCTAAGAATTTTATCATGACAATATATAAAAGAGACCGCACGCGCAGCGTGCTCAAGTTGATTTAGACGCCAAGGGGTCTTTAGCACGCACGTGGCAAAGTGCGCTGACGAACGCACGCGCAGCGTGCTTGAGCTGATTTATACCCGTTTGCGGTTCCGAGTGGAGAGTTCTTTTCCATGACAGCGCGCGCAGCGTGCTTGAGTTGATTTAGACTCGAGGGGGTTCCGGTTGTTGGGCTTGTTCTCGTTCACAGGGCCGCACGCGCCGCGTGCCCGACTTGATGGAGCAATCCCGTGGCTGATGATACCCGCCTGAGGCTCTCTTTTTTCAGGTTTCGCTGCAGCCAGATCGGGGAAACTGGTTTATGGGCCGGTTTCAAACCAACGTCGTTCCGGCAAATCGCGACGCCATAGAAAGATTTGCTGCGGTAAGCTGAAAACGCTCCAGCGTAAGCATCAAAACAAACAAACAACCACGCCATGCACCCACTGCTGCAAAACGCCAATAACAGAAATGACCTGTTGGACATTTCGGAGGTACAACCCCTGAGCGATCGGGATCAACCCCTCGTGGATGAAATCTATCAGGTACTGAAAAAACACAATGCCCTGAAACGATTCGGTCTGACCTTGTTGCACAAGCATTTCGATATCACCAAGGATGAAATGCTGATTGAAAGCGTTGATCCCATCACCAGAACCCAAACGGTCAAACCCTACAAGAAAAACGAACTTGCCGGCTATGACTTCATTGAGACTGCCTGGCGGTTGGACACGGGTAAGGCGGTCATGGATTGCAAATGCATCAAATTCGGCGACGACCACTCACACCAGACCAGAGGCTGAAAACGTGCGCCCGCAAGTTGCATGAAAACTGCGTTTTGCGTGTCAAACGAGTATGTATTATTGTGCTATGAAGACAGGCCTCGACCGCTATATCGAAGCACAGGAACACGATTATGCCATAGCCCTGCGCGAAGTGAAGGCCGGCAGGAAAAAGAACCATTGGATGTGGTATATCTTTCCGCAAATACAGGGCCTGGGCCATAGCCAGACATCCCAATACTTTGCCATCCGCGACCTGGCCGAGGCACGCGCCTACCTGGAACATCCATTGCTCGGGATTCGCCTGCGTGAAATCAGCCAGGCCCTGTTACAGGTGAAGCCGCCCAATGCCACCCATATCTTCGGCAGTCCGGACGACCTCAAACTGCGTTCCTGCATGACCCTCTTCGCCATCGCAGACCCCGATGCCCACTCGGTGTTCCGGCAAGTGCTCGACAAATTCTTCGGAGGGCGCAGGGATCCCAAAACAGAAAATCTGTTGAAGGTGCTGTAATAAGGGTGAAACCCGGTCATGCAGCCACGAGGCTGGGTTCGCGGTCGAAATGCCGGGATATGTATTTCCAATATGGATTTTATGACGCAGCCATAGGAGGCTTCCCCTGCGATCATTGCAGGGGCGAGAGCGGCCATTTTGCTCATGGATTGCCCGAATGAAAAAGTTATGGCAGGCAGCTCATGGTTTCCCCCGACTGGAAGAGTCGGGGCAGGCGGTTGATGGTTTCGACAGGTTTTAAAATAGCGAGCGCAGCCTCGATGCTCAACCACCGGCCGATGCTTCGCAGGAATCTGGATTTAGATATTCGATCATTTGAAATGGTTTCGAAAGGCTCAACCACCGACCAGCGTTTCGCAGGAGTCTGGATTTAGAAATGCGATCGGTTAAAATGGTTTCGACAGGCTCAACCAACGCCCGGTGTTTCGCAGGAATCGGATTTAGAAATGCGATCGGTTAAAATGGTTTCGACAGGCTCAACCACCGCCCGGTGAGTCGCAGCGAATACTCATGTTTTCGGTTGTATGTACCCTATGGTACTGAAGTCGAATACAAAACCCCAATCGGTCCAGGGTTTGCCGCAACGCGGGTTATTGCAAGCATGTTTAGGGATGCAAACGGTGCAGTAAATCGTGTTGCAATGGTCGCAGCGATAGACCGGATCATCTTTGCTTGTGTTTGTGCAGCTCGGGCATTTTTCGAAGTTCTTTTTCATGGTGGTAGGTGAGTGATTGTTTGGTTGTTTACAGGGTCAAAGCAAGGCGGCACCTGGAAGAAAGAAAAAATGCGCGTTACTGTGGGTGATTGTTTGGTTGTTTACAGGGTCAAAGCAAGGGCCTGCATATCCGGATCTACCGGACATGCCATCAAACACTGCAAATGGTTTCGGTTTCTTCTGAGCCATAAGGCAGGCCATGCCGTTCGGCCTTGCAGAAGTCTTTGAGACAAAGCGGATAGAAATGCAGGCGGTCTGTTTCGGGGCGCAGGCGTGCGAGCAAGACGCGCTTCAACCGAGTCATATTGTCAAGGCTCAGTAGCAGTTCAAATACGCTGTAGTTCACGCGTCTGCCATGCGCTTCAAGGAGGGAAGCAATACGCGAGCGCCGGCGGTCGTCGTTGATGTCATAACAGACCAACCAGTATTCTTTTTGATGCGTGTGCTTGCCTTTGTTTACCATTTGCCGCGATACGGTTTAAACTTTTTGTTTTCTCCTTTGAGCACGTCTGCCAGCATGAACAAATTCATGCGGATGATTGTCTCCAAAGGTCTTCTGCTGCCACGGTACATTTCCCTTCGGTGCAATCTGGATAAGATGGCCGTTGCCAATTGCTTGCGCAAGGCCTCGCTGAGCCGGCCATCGCTGGTCTTTACCTGACCGCGGTGCACCATGCCGAATACAACCCTGTCAACCACCTGGGCCCTGAAAGGCTCCATCAGGTCAAAGCCCAGGGTCGATTTGCCCTTTACCGGCACATGCAGGAAGGAAATGCCGGGATGCAAACCCACGGCGCGAATACTTTCCCAAACCCGGTTGTATAGGATGGCATAGCCGTAATTGAGCATCGCATTGATGGTATCGCCTGCCCCTTGTCCGCTCCGGCCGGGAAAGGGTATTTCGCCGCCCAGCGCCGAGAGGGCGGTCCAGTAAGCCTGAGCAGCGCGGCCTTCCGCTGCGGTGAGTTCGAGTATATTGGTGTTGATGGCAGCGGCAGGAAGGGCTTCGATATAGGCTGTTTCCCTGCCAATGGCGGTCAGGGCCCCGGCAGCGGCTACGCGGTATTCCGCATTCCGGCCCTTGTACTTGAGGAAATAGTGCAGCAGATGGGCGGAGGCTGCCGTCTTGGCCAACACCAGCTCCCGGGCGATTTCAGCCCCCAATGGGCTTCGGCTTTCCCGCAGCTGCAATTCCCACAAACGGGTATCGTCTTGTTCCGGATCGTGCAGGAACAGGTGCTTCTTTCCCTGTGCGAAATGGAGGCTGATGCCCTGCTCAGCGCAGAGGGCAATGAATTGACCACTGAATCCTGTTGCCAGGTTCCGCACGGTGATATGCCGCAGGTTTTGCACGCGCAGGGTTTGCAATACCTTGCCGTTTTGCTTCACAACTATTTTCCCTTTGGATACCGACAAGAATGTTCCCGGTGTATGCACTACCAGCTCGCTGTGCTGATCGGAGAGTTTTTCATAGAACCGCTTCCGTGACGCGATTTTCCGGGTGTTTTCCCCGGCGATCTGCCGGGTTTGTAGCGTATTGATTTTGTTTCGGATCAAGCCTACGCCCGCGGAGGGATCGCTGTTGAACCATTGGGAACACCAGGCAAGGGAACCCAGGGTGCTGCGCAGCGTTTTGTTCAGACCTGGTTGTCCGGACGCCACCCATTCCTTGGCGAGGAGTTCACAGGCACTTTGGTCCAGTTCGCGCAATACGGTTTCCGGCAGCAGGCGCCCGTAATAGCGCGCAATGCCTTCCATCGTTTCTTTCCAATGCGCTGCCGGCAGCGCTTTGCCATCGGCCTGCAATGCAGCGTACAGGCGCTGCACCAGTTGTGCATGCTTCTGCTGAGGCAGGTTTATGCCCTGGCTATTGATGTGCACCCCGAGAAACGTGCAACCCTCCGCAGCAGGTAAAACGGCTGCATCGGCATTGAACCGAAGGCCATAGTGTTCATGCAGGTATTCCGCGGCGGTTTGCAATATGCCCTGTGCTGCTGTTTCGTCGGCAGCGGTGAAGAGCAGATCATCGGCATAGCGCACATAACCAAAGCCTGAGGCGGTCATAGCCTGGTCGAACCCGTGCAGGAAGAGGTTGGCGATGACCGGACTGATCAGGGCTCCCTGGGGTATTCCGGCTGTGCGGTCTTTCCAGCGCTGCCCCTGGTCCACATTGCCCATGCGCACAAAGAGCATGCACAAACCGGTTAAAGCCGCCGAACCGGTATAGCGGAGGAGGGTTGCTTCCAGCAAGGAATGCGGAATCTCATCGAAGAAATTATCGATATCGGCCCGGACCATCCACGCCTGGTTTTTTTGTGCCAGCAGGTGCAGTGCCTGTTTAACCGCTTTCACCGGACCTTTGCCGGGGCGATAAGCATAGGTGCAGGGAAGCAAGGTTTTTGCCGCGATGCGGTTGAGGCGATTGAGCAGCACCTGCTGAACAACTTTATCGGCCACGCTGGGGAGGCCCAGGGTGCGCATTCCCGGTTTATGGCTTTTGGGAATCCGGATGCTCAGATAGGGCTCAGGTACATAGGTTCCATCTTGCAGGCGGGCGGCGAGGGCAGCCAGTTTCTCAGGGGCGTCTTTGGCGAAGGTTTCCACACTCACTCGGTCAGCGCCACCCGCCGCCTCGCGCTTCTCCACCAATTGCCAGGCCAGGTTCAGTTCATGGATGGAGAAAAGCAGGGCTGTTGCCGGACGAACGGGGGTGCTGGTTTTAGGCCTGGCTGACATCGTTGGCAGCAAAACAAGCTATGACATGTCTTGTATTACAGGACATAAATGCAACTAAATTTGAATAATGGCAACGCATCACATATTGGTGGTTTCAAAGGAGCTCATCCCCTTGTACAAGGGCATGAAGCATTTTCCTGCAGATCGATTCTATTTCTTTGGCTCTGCTGATTCGAAACCTTATGTAGACACCTTGAAAAAGTTATGGAAATCGGAAGGCGGAGGTGGCATATTGATTGATGGGTATTGGGATATTCCTCCATTTGATGCCCCGGCAGTGGCTGATGTGGTTGCGGGTTTGATAAAAACCATTCCTCGGGAAGATACAGTGTATATCAATCTCACCGGCGGAACAAAGCCTATGTCGTGGGGTGTGATGAAGGCAGTAGGCTTGCTGGCGGAGTATCCGGATAAACCAGAGGCGAAAACAGCACTTCCAGCCATTCGGGCGTTTTACTTCACAGCAGGTGACAAGCTGATTTCATTGCCCGATTTAAATATTTCAGAACCTGCGGATGTAAAGCTTAAGACGGCAGAATTTCTCAGTTTGTCCGGTACCATGTCATTCGCCATAGGATCAAATGCTCCTGAAGAATATCTGTTGACAAGTACATTGAAGATCATCTCGATGTTCCGGTCATTTCCGGGTATTAGAAACCGGTTGAAAGAAATCAGTGACAACAAACGCGCGGAAGGTGAGATAAGCTGTAAGGTGAGATAAGCTGTAAGGTGAGAAAGAAACAGCAGGATATTGCAGTAGATGTCACGTGGACCAGGGAAAAGATTGCCTTCAGGTTTATCGAAGCTGAGAAACTGTTTGAAATATCAGGCAATCAATGGCGGTATTTACTGCTCGAAGGGGGATGGTAGGAATATGCGGTTTCCATGCAGCCTGTAAATGGAAAGGCGCGTATTCAGTGCACCGGAATACAAAAATCAAGTTTGATGTCATGAGTCGGTATAATCGCAATGAAATAGATGTTATTGTGAATGTAGCAGGCAGAAAGCTCATTTTTCTGGAGTGTAAATCGGGTGAATTCGATACCAACAACCTGAACAAACTCGAAGTTGTGAGGAAGGAGTACGGCGGATTGGTAGCCGGAGCAGCGCTGGTATTGGCCAGGGAGAACAACGAAATGCACCTGAAGGAAGGAGCAGAAAACCTCAAGTTAAGCATCATTGAGTATCCGGAATATTGGCGCATCGGCAGGGGCGAAACCTTGTTGCATTTTGAGCAGTTTATATCCGAGCAGCTGGATGCACTGAGTGCCAAATCGCGCCTTTAAGAATTCACATTACCTGAGTTGTTCTGTGCGGGGTTTGAGCAGGAAGTGCATACATACACATTTTGCTTTCGGGAAAACCCGATATCCGCCCCTGTTACCAGGAAGCTTTTTCCGTAACATGGCTGGAGGGGCTCTTCAAGGTATAGCATCAAGGGCACGACAAGCTGTGCACTGTTAATCGCTCATTACAGGCGCAGCAGCAACCCAAATGCGCATTTCCTGGCATATCTGCGGGTTTGCAAGGAAAGCACTTGACCTACTGGAACCAGAGGTGCGAACTGTTGAACGGTGGATCACAAGGCGGATGAAATTTGAGCAGTAGGGTTACCATTTACGGCCTGTCGCTTACATATAACCACTAAAGCGCATGCATGCGACGCGCTCAGCCACTATGTATAAGAACGGAAGGCCTTGTGCCTTCCGTTGTCTAAATCAGCTCATGCACGCAGCGCGTGCAGCCATTTCGTCCTGTCGGAAAACACAGGACGGTTAATGTCTAAATCAGCTCATGCACGCAGCGCGTGCAGCCAAAAAAAGGAAAATAAACTAGAAATTCATTTAAAAGTCTAAATCAGCTCATGCACGCAGCGCGTGCAGCCAGAGCTCGGTATTTTTGTAAGCGGAGACAAGTGGAGTCTAAATCAGCTCATGCACGCAGCGCGTGCAGCCTATACGAAAGGACTTGATACGTATACATATGTCTGAGCTAGGTCTAAATCAGCTCATGCACGCAGCGCGTGCAGCCGAAATGGACAACCTTCGCACCCTTTTAAAGTCCATCAGTCTAAATCAGCTCATGCACGCAGCGCGTGCAGCCACACTTTTCGGAGTGAAGCCCCCGATGGTAAGTGACACGTCTAAATCAGCTCATGCACGCAGCGCGTGCAGCCGGACGAAGTGCTTAAAGCGCTTTCCAAAAAACGCGATGTGTCTAAATCAGCTCATGCACGCAGCGCGTGCAGCCGAAGATCATTCGATGATGCAGGCAAGGGTACATGGTATCGTCTAAATCAGCTCATGCACGCAGCGCGTGCAGCCAAGAGTACGGATTCGGGCTGAAAGATGCCCGCCAATCGTCTAAATCAGCTCATGCACGCAGCGCGTGCAGCCACAAAGAAGAAGCGTTGGCATTCCAAGCGGAGTGCCAAAAAGAGTCTAAATCAGCTCATGCACGCAGCGCGTGCAGCCATCTTAAAACAACTGTTGACTAATACTAAACAGTGTCTAAATCAGCTCATGCACGCAGCGCGTGCAGCCTTCGTTAAACGCGCAGGTGAAGACGGTGAAATCCTCACGTCTAAATCAGCTCATGCACGCAGCGCGTGCAGCCAAAGCAAAATTGAGTATTTCTCAATACTAAACCCTAATAAAATTGTCTAAATCAGCTCATGCACGCAGCGCGTGCAGCCAAAAATAAAATAAAAATTAAAATAGTCGACTGGGATGTGTCTAAATCAGCTCATGCACGCAGCGCGTGCAGCCATACTATGGAAAAAACATTAATCATTCTGAAGCCCTTAGGGTCTAAATCAGCTCATGCACGCAGCGCGTGCAGCCGTTCGGAGGAGGAAGGGGAAGAGGTACCCCTGTTCTAACCGTCTAAATCAGCTCATGCACGCAGCGCGTGCAGCCGAAACCGCAATGGATTTTATGGCCGCTACCACACGTGTCTAAATCAGCTCATGCACGCAGCGCGTGCAGCCCCCGCTGTTTGTTCGGTTCTGCAACTTGCCCTGCGCGAGGCATTGACTTCCAGCCCTTGCCTGAAGCGAATATACAGCTGTTCCCACATTTTTTCGCAAAACCCTCTTTTTGTAATACCCAAATCGCGGAGTTGTGGCGATTGGTTTTGCGCAATGCAAAGATTATGAGTGAGTTATCCAGGAATAAATTTTCGAAAACGAATATCAAAACCAGGCTCGCCGGGGCATTTTCGAAAAAAAGCCTTTTTGTGTGTTTGTATCGTGTTGATATTGCATATGTTACAAAGAGCCCGAAAGCGAATTTTCGCAAATCCCGGATAGACTGACGCTCAAAATGGGATTTTCGCATTTTCTATGGCTTGGCTTCTGAGTCGTTTTGGGATATGAAACACGTGTAAATACCCGTCTGAAAAGGATTAGAGCCGGTTGCGCCTGACAATGAAAAAATTCGAAAATCAAATCGATGCCGGTTCGATGTGCACGCGCACATTGCCCATGCCACGGGTGGTTCTTCCGCCGGCGCCCAACAATGGCAATAAGCGCAATGCTGGCAATAAGGCCTGCATGGCAGGCTGCCTGATTTTCCAGCGGTAAACCCCTGTAAATGCCTTGGGGCGTATCTTCTTTTCTCCGGTCTCGGCTTCCATGAGTAGCCCCTCCGCAAGCGCCCATTGGGCATAAACAGGTTCCGCTTCAGCAGCAGGGCGCAGCCATTGGTTCAAAAGGGCATGATCAGGCATTGCACCGCTCCAAATCATGGCCCTGCCTGCGGTGGAGTGCAAGATATTCTCCAGACTTACGCTGCTGCGCACTTCGCCTTCCCATAGCTCGGTCGGATTGGTGAATTCAATACTGAGCCGGTAAATACCTGGTGCGTAGGAATCGGGCTGGCTGCGGGCATGTTTGATCCATTCCACCCCGTCGACCCTGAATTCCGCTTGCCGGCTGCCAAAACCTTCGTCGGCCATGGAACAGGCTGCCAAAATCAGTTTGCTGGCCATGGGTTCCAAGGCGGGATGGAAAACCAGACCGAAAACGAGGTTTTCGCCCGGCTGCAGGTAGGGGCGCTCAACCACGTAGTCGGGCGCCAGCAATACGAAAGCCTTGGCCGAATCGCGGTTGCCGGCTGCGGCAAAGGCTTCGCTGTACAAACAACCGCAGGTCTTTAGTTCCGGACAAGCTTGCATGTTGCCATCATGGTGTCTGCAGTTCAGCCGGTGCAATGCCCGACCGAAAATTCCGCGCAACATGCTCCCGCAAAAATCAGGGATGCGCACAGCCCCCTGTGTTCTGTTGCCCTGCTTGTCGCGGTAAGAGCCGGTATAGGTAAAGGTGCAGCGCAGCACACGGGGTTCTAATTGGTTGAGCAGGTGTGCGATGTTTGCCATAAGGTTACGTTTCAAACAGTGGGTTAAGGAGTAATTCGGTTAGATGAATGATGGTTTAACCGGCGAGAACGAATAAGGCAGGATGTTTCTGAGCCGAGTGCAGCCTTGGGGCAAAAGCACCTAAAAGTAGTATTGGATAGGGCGGTTGATTGGGTTTCGACGGGTTTTAAAACAGCGATGGTGGACTCACTACTCAACCACCGGCAAGGGTCAAAGATCATAGTGTACACCAAGGAAGAAACGGCAAACCGGACAGGTTTCCCCGACGAAAACTGTCGGGGCAGGCGGCTCAACCACTGGCAAGGGTCAAACATTTAAATGAGGAAACACTTGTGAAAGCTGGCTAACGGAAAAACCGGCAGCGCCTTTGTGCCCGCCGCCACCGAATTGTTTTGCAATGGCAGCGCAGTCGATTTGGTCATCGCCGGCATAGATGCTAAACCCCCATTCCTTGCCATTGAAGCCGAAGGCGCATTTGAGCCGGTGGCGACCGGGTCGGAAGCAGGCGTTGAAGGAGTCTCCGTTCAGTCCGCGCTGGTTGATGCAAATGGCCGGAAAGCCGGCAATCTGGGCTTCAAATGCTTGTCCGGCCAGTACGGTGTGCGATTTTTCAATATAGCGCATGATAGGCCGACCTTCACGCTGCAGTTCTTGAACCAGGCTGCGGCCAAAGTTGTCGTCGGCAAACAGTTCCATCGGATAATCTGCCAATCGGTTGCACCTGGATCTTAAACCATATTGGAAGGGTGCAATTTCATCTTGCCAATAGGCGGTATTGCGATGCCGGTATACGTCCCAACTGCCAATCAAATCGAGGAAATAAGGCAGTGGGGCATCGCTGAAATACTTCCAGCTCAGTTCGCAGGCGGCGCGGTTTACGTCGTACACATATTCCCACCCCAGATGCTGTTCGGTATAGGCCAGGTAGTCCTGCCGGGCTGATACATGGTGGTCTATCCAGACCAGTTTGCCCAATTGTTTCCGGTAAGTGTCCATTTGCGGCATGGGTAGGTTGACATCGCAGATATAAAGCACGTCGTTGCCGGTTTGCCCGTTTGCAGGCATGATTTGCGGCGCTTCCTGCCCGTAATCATAGGGAAACAGGCGCGCTGACGGGAGGAAGTGGCGCAGAATGGCTCCGCAGGAAAGCCCGTCCAGGTCGCGGCTGTGGTAGATGCCGTAATGCACGCTCGACAGATCCTTTTCTTAAGCGTAAGGGTTAGCATTGCCACTGAAGGGTTCTTCAGTGGCTTGTCGTACAAACAACGCATGCGGAAGAACGGCTTTTTGCCTCCATAATTCCCTGTCCGGATGGTCTCTTTCGTTAACTCCGCCCATGTAGTTGGTTTTACGATGCCAATCAGCCTGGTCCTTACCTGTGGTATCCAACATGGCTTTGTAATATTGCATATTTTTTGCATTCCAGAGTTTTTCGCATTCATCGCCCAAATCTTTTAAAGATTTTACCATGAAATCTTCAAAATACTGCTTGTAGTATTTGAATTCTTGATCAGTCTGATTAAATGTGCTGGTTTCCGGCAAAGCAAGTTCCCCTGATTCATCAAATACATTTTCATACAAAGATTTTGTATTGCAAACATTCAATTGAATATTGTTGATTTTCATGCTACCCAAACCCAACGTCTTGCCCATGCCCAGTTTATGGGCGTAACCCTCAGGCAAGTCAAGCACCCAAAGCAAGGCCCCGAGTTCTTCAGGTAACAGATTCATGAAATGCAGCCTGGCATGGAAGGTCGATTGAGGTTTGATCGTACGGATATTGTTTAAATCCTGCTGCATGCTATTGGGTCGATCGGTGAAGTAATCTGGGTTGCCGTTTTTGAATATACGGTGATGGTACAGCTTGCGACCGCGTAATTTGGCATCAGCCATGCTGTAGTTCTTCTGGTTCTCTTTGCGCGTATTTACGCCTTTCGGTTGTTCCAGGTATAGTTGCCCCGAGGAGGGTTTTGGCGACAAGAGGATACCCAGGTTCCTGGGTGCCTCCAGTTCGATTTCTTTTGGTCCATAGGCGTTCTCTATTCGGATTCGGCCGCGTTGGGCTTGGTTATCCGGTCCATCCAGGGTTCCAAAAATTCCCTCTGCAAAGTCGAGCCCATTTTCGTCAGACCGAAATCCTCTATTGATCAAATCATCCAAAGATTGTGAGTAAGGCAATCTGAACCCTTTGGTATTGCCAATGAAGATACGACGGTAAGCATCTTGAATATAAAAGACGGGAATTGCGCCATGTTCTTTCGCTAAGGCAACAAGGTCCATGTATTTTTTGAATGCAGGCCCTCCTGAGAAAGCCGATGAACGAAGCTCATAGTCATATTTAAAGGTTCGTATGTCGGTATCGTCTAATTCAATGTTCTCAGACAAATTGTCCGGAACATTGATACGCCAGATTTTTTGTTGATCTTGTTTTGCACTTAATGGCTTGACAATGAAATCATTTCCGTCCGTCCAACGACCGTAGCGTATCCCCCTTACTTCCCCTGATGGGCCGTAAGAGGTATAGCTGTCTAGGTCAATTGATTGTGTTACGTTCTCATATCTACAGGGATAAATAGTGTATCTTCCATTTTCATACTGAAGCAAACCGGCTTTGATTGTATACTCAGCTGGTACATTGGTGTTTAATCGATAATAGAATCTTCTATCCTTATCTATTGGGCCAAACTTGCCATGCGAAGCGATGGCCATTGCAGCGCGCAGCAAGCCGCGTTGGCTGGCAGAAGGTATTACAGCCCTGCCATTGAGTATGAAGGTTTTTTTCGTTTTCTTATGTTGCCCCCCGAAGAAGGCATGGGTCAGGGTTTCCCAATCAAAGGAAATGCTGCCGCTCAACAAGTCGGGCAGGTAGCGGTCGAACGCCTTGAATCTTTCGGGTTTGGTTTCAGGCAACAAAACCGGTGCCCTAAGCAGCGGTTGTGGTATGAAGTTATAGGGGGCCCTGGCAGGCGACAGTTGGGTGTTGTTGCTCGGAAAGCTGTTCTGCCGGTTGCCTTGGGTATGGTGCTGCTGGTTCCCGGGCCGGCGGTTTTTTCCAGGGTTGTGGTGGGGCAGCCGATTGCCCTGTTCGTTGGAGTCCATTTTTCCGGTATTGACCTGATTCAACGGCTCATATTCCTTGCCCTCCCAAATCACCTTGGTTAATTTATTGCCTTCCTGATAGGCATCCACCTCCTTGCCAAGTATTTCATCGGGTAAGTTCGAGAAATTGGCATTCGCTGATTGCCGATCGCCCTTGGCATTGGTAAAAAATATGAATTTACCCTGCTTGCTGAGCGTAGTTTTAATCTTGTTTTGTGTCATGGTCATTGGAAGTTTAAATACATTTGGTCGTTGATGTACAGGGCTCCGGTTTCCGTATGTTCTGCGCAGAGGCAGCATACGTTTAGTTTTATTGTATGCTCAGCCTTGCCGGATACCGGCAGGGTGACGCTGGCCCCGGTCTTGTGCCGGTAGGTGCTGAAACCATTTTGCCTCCCCGCTTCCTGAGCGCCATTCAGTAAAATCAACCCGGTTTCGAAGCAGGGAATTTCTGTTCCACCGGATTCCACGCGTTTCAAGCTGCGGGTTAGGATCCCACGGTTGCCCACGATGCAATAGATTTCGTTTGTTCCATTGAAGGCGCGCACCTGAACATTGTGTAATTCTGCCGTATCCATGGGTGGTTCATGTTCGAAAATCCATTTACCTCCATCTGCTCTCCCCCAATAGATGCCGTTCCATGTTTCAATGCAGATATACCCCTGCGCATAATCTATTGCCGGCGGTATAAGCTGGTTGAGGTCCATACCTGCTTCCAGCGGCCGGATACCCCGCACGCGCTCGAAGCTTTTTATTTCGATTTTTCGTTCCTGTTGTGACATATCAGGCGTGTGGTTTTTGAATGTTCTGTAGGTAAGCAGCCGGGTTTACCCAAGCTTCTTCTATGGCTTTCTTCTTATGGGTGTTTATTGTCAACGTTTGCAGCTCAAGGATACCTGCCCCGAGTGCAGATTCGCCACCGAGGCTCGCGCGTTCCGAGCCGAGTTCGCGCAGGCAAAGCACCAGCAAACCCAATTCAAAATCATGGGGGTTTTGCAGGGTGAGGGTAATGCGGATTTGTGGTCTGTTTTCAACTTGCAGGGCTACGAGCGGACTGCTGTCAAATTTCTTTCCGGGTAAGGCGCCGCCTGTAAAGGCGTCAATCGCGACGCGGTCGCGCAGGTAAGGAATGGCCATTTTTTTATCGACAGCAAAACCATGAAGACTCAGGCGCGAAGCTTTTACCTGTTTTCCGCTGGCTACCTTTTCTTCTGTAACGAGCCCGTTGATATGCTCGATAATCTGTTTTACTTCGTTCTTTTCATCAAATCGTGCATTCAGAATGCGCCGCTGCAGGATATTCAGCGCTCCCTTGAGTGCCTTGCCGGTAACATAGGGTTGCCCATTGAAGCCGGTCATGATCTTGTCGCTGTCTTTGCTGTCTCCACCCTGAAATAACTTCTTGCCGCCACCGCTCATCAGGGTATCGCGCAGCATATAGGTAGCGGTGATGCTTTCCGTTACTGAAGGATGCTTTTTAAACGTTTCAAAGGTTTCCGGGTTGGCTTGGGTTGTTAGCCAGGCGATGCCGACGCTGCTTGTTTCCGGATGGTTTGTGAAATACTGACGGGTTGCTTCTTTCCGGTGATCGAGGAAGTTCTTCCATGCATCGCCTGCTGTAATGCGCTGAATTGCCGCAGGTTGTTCGGTTTTCAGGATGCCATAACCTGTTCGTGTGAAGGCACCGGCGCGGAATTCCCCGGAGGCAAACACGGCCCCTATGGTATTCAGGAGTTTGAGCATATCCGTTTGTGCTTCCTTGTGCATGTCCCTGATGCTAAGTTCCATGTTCAGCACAAATCCACAGCGGCTGGCCAGCGCTTCGTAATCGTACTTCTTTCCGTCCGCCACAAGGCCTGAGTCCGGTTCGATGCAGATACCATCGAACACCACGATTTCGGGTTGGGAATCCGGTAACAGGAAGCCGTCGCTGATACGCAGGTGACTTTGGCTGTTATTCTTCTGGTTCTTCTCCTTCTCTTCTTGCTGTTTTTTTCCATCCAGCTCCGTACCGAAGACTATGTCAAGGATATCCTGTGGTATATCGTAATACTGTTTCAGATGGCTGCGCAACGCACCGCCCAGGCTTTCTGCATCCAGGTAAGGGCGACCTTCCACCAATTGAATGATTTTGTCGGTATAATCGCCGCCTCCGGCACCCATCAACAAGGGTGACTCATTGTACAATACCGCACTGAGTATTGCTTTTCCGATTAGCTGTTCCTTGCTCATTGCTTGTTCCTCCCTTCATCTTTTTTCTTTTGTTTTTGTTTCAGCCGCAGGAGGGTAAGCCAGTAAATGCGGTGTAATTCAAAGGCTTCGCCCGCTGCATTCGTTTGCATTTTTTTTCTGAACTCCGGTTGCAGATTCTTGCCGGATTGAATTTTGCCAAGGTGCTCTAATGCTGTGTTGAGCTGTTCAGCATCCTTCACATTCCTGAAAAGCAGGATATAATTGCCCAACCCCGTGCGGCTGAAGTCTTTGAAGTAATGTTTTTCGCTTGCCAATGCGCTCACGGCCTTTTGTTTTGCTGCGGTCATGGCCATATCCAGTTTCGCTTTCTTCCCGAATGCAGTAAGGGGTTGGTGACTTTCCGAATGATCTGGTTTCTTTTCCTCAGTTTTTTTGTTGAATTTGATCGGAGTTGTTTCGGCAGGCTTCTCGGGCAGGAATAATGCGCTTACTTCCCCATAACCGCGGTGCGTCCATTCGCCCAGACCTTCCTTTTCGAGGGCTTTGAGCTTTGCAGGAAAGACGCTTTCCTGGGTTTTTAGCTTCAGGGCTGAACCCATGGCCACAGCCGGCCATAAGCCTGTTTTACTGCGCTTTACGCCCGAAAAATGCTCCAATTGTGTGGGGCGCAGGTAGTTTTCAATGATAGTCGGTGCCTTATTCAATCCAAGCTTTTCTTGTACATAAGCGGCTATGGCGTTCACGCTGACTTCCGGGAAGCCATTTTCATTCAGGAACAGGGCCGGGCTGCGGAAATAAATGCCGATGGTTTGTCCATCTGCAGAAGCATGCGCATCCTGGTCTGAAGTGACTGCTTTCAAATCCCCAAGGTGAAGCGCCACCCGGCCGTTTTCGCCGTACTTCGATTTTCCAAAATGGAGTATGGACTTGTTCCTGAGCCGCTCAAGAATTTGCTTCATCGCGGCACCCGGCGACTGTATGATACCCGTAAATTTCTGCCCTTCAGCGAGCTGCACCTTGTAGAAAATCTCACCGTCTTCGCTGCGTCCGGAGGCGCGGTGTTTCTGCCTTGAAGTGTGAAAGCTGCGGCGCAATTTAACTTCCACCTTTTGGTAAGAGTTGTCTTCAGACGGCTCAACCCAGGTGCCATCGATTGTCTTGTAGTTTGCTTCCTTTGGTGTGGCAAACAACATGTCGTAAACCTCCCGGTCTTTTTGGGAAACGTCTTTATTCCATTGCCAGGAAAGCGGACTTTTGAAAGCACGTTTTCCGTTTAAGGTAGGAAAGGCTCCCAGGAAACGAACCGCAGGGTTGTTGAACAAGGAGGCGCTTATGTTTGTCGTATCAGCGGATGCAATGGCACCCCAGAGCATATTACCCGGGATATAATCAAGGCTGTGGAGGGTGTTGATATCGGTGCCCGAGCCGCTTGCCACCACCGGATCCAGCATTTCCAGGGTGTAGTGGAGTTCGTATGTTGCGGTATCAGATAGTTCCTGCAACCCCGTGCTTTGAGGTTGTTCTGTGTCCTGTGAAGGCTGTTCCTCCAGCCAGGCCAGTACTTCACCCTTGCCCCGGTTCCGGCGGCTGCCCAATGCGCGCAGGCTGTTCACCGCATTTTTAAGGTTTTCTGCCTGCTGTTCATCGTACAGTGATACGTCTGCCCGGAAAACCCAGCCCGGATTGAGCACACGGATATTGCGCAGGGTTTTGTCTGCAGCAACACCATCGTCATTGATTTTAGTGCGGTATAGGATATTACCCGATAACCTCGAAACAACCTCCGGGCTCAGTTTCAGCGCCAGTATATCCTGAACAAGTTGATCGTAATCAGCAGGGCGCGCATGGCTGATTTGAGCCGCTGAACGGCTATCCGGAGTCTGGGATTTACCGAACAGTGCATTGACCAGGTCCTGAGGGTTTTCTGACGCGGTCATTTCCAGGTACTCGAGCAGGGCTTCCCTCAGCAAACCCTTTATACGGTTGCCATTGATAAAAGGAAGGCCGTAAGCATCGGTTAAGAATTCCTGATCCACATAAACGGAACCTTTCCCGGAACCGATGGAAGTGTAGGACAGTAGCCTTATGAATAAATGATATGATTTCATGGGGATAGATTAAGCATGTTGGGTTTGTGTGGATTTGGTCTCAGTAAGCAGGATTTCCGGATAGAAATCGAGTATTTCTATGGCATTGTGGATGATTCTCCATTGCGATTTATCATCGTTTTTGGGTAGCTCATAAGCAGTCTTGGATGATTTTAAAACATGTCGCAAATAGTCCTTATCTGCATCTTGCCCTTTTACGGCTTCCCGAATTGCGTGGATTTTCACGGCAGGGAGTTCTTTCAGTTCCAGCGCTTGTTTCTTTACCGCTGACCAGGGGTTTGGGCCTGCTTTAACGTGGTAAGGGCCGCCATGAAAGGCGCTCAGATTATGACCCTCCAGCCCGCTGTCGGTGATGAAGGCGAATTCCAGGCAGGATGGAGCGACCGTCTCTTTGTCGCCTTCCGGTACGCTGCTTCTCGCCAGTTCTTTTGCACGGGCAATAATTTTTTCCGCCTGATGATAGGCGCTGGAAAAGGGAAAATGGGTGTGAACGATCGCAATACCTGCGCAGGCCTTAATGTTGTTTTTCTCGAAAAGTTCCAGGTATTTTTCGGCTAAGTGTAGCCCCAGACGACCTTCACAGACGAAAGTGATGTCATCACCGGCCATAATAAGAGGGCGAATGGGTAAATAAGTCTTCTTTGTTTTCTTATCGGTTTTAAAGGATAAATTTCCATTTTTCAGGTCATTCATCATTACATTGCAGATGTAACTCATGAATTCTTGACCGGTGTCTCCCAAGGCCTTGGCTATTGCTTCCGACTGTTTCTTCACCTCGCCCAAGGTCTTGCAACTCATGAAACGCTTGCCGAGCCCGTTACCATCTATATGCACCACCGCGATATAGCCTGATTCTTCTTGTCCGAACTCTTCGAATGAGGTGGGGAAGAGGTATTGTTCACCCAGGAAAACCTTATACTTTCTGAACAACCACTTATTCGCATCGTCATTCACAGTGCGTTTAGAAGCAATGGCAGAAGAAATGTAGTCGTCCTTGGCACCATCTATGGACTTGTCTTTTACCTCTGCTGCGAGGCCGCTTGAGCTGCAATCCTCGGCCATGCCGGGTTTCAGGGGCGTGAGAGCTCCATAAAGCCCCGATTTCATGCGGTTAATGGTTTTGGCCAGTTCGGCACGGTCTTCTTTGAACCCTTCGCCTGTGCGGAACTTGTCCTTGATCCCGAAAGCCAGGCGCAAACCGGGGAATTGCTCCAGTGCCTTCTGCGAAAGTACCCGGCAAAAGGCCTTTGCCTTCTCCGTTGAACTTACCAGAAGAAAGGCATTGCCTCCGCCGATATATTGGAATTGCACATGCGCCTTGAAATCTACACTTTCGCCGATTTCCCGGATTATGTCGCCTTTTTCTGGTTCAGGGTTCAGCAGTGCGTTTTCAATGATGTAGGAGGCGCCGATATTGTCCTTCAGGCGGTTGGATCCGAATACGTAATCCTGAATTCCTGTAACTTCGATTAGTAAAGCAGTATTGTAAGTGAGATTAGTTTCCATAGCAAGGGCAATTTATACAAGTTTTGGAATAAAACATGGTCGTGCTTGTTTTTTCAAATCAAGTGTATTGTTGTCCGGGAAAATCGGACATAATTACAATTTTCACTTCATCGTTCAATTTGTAGGCCTGGATCCTCAAACGACGTGTTAAAGGCCCAATTGCTTTGTTCAGATTTTCACACCCTATATTGCAGCATGCCAGACGCAAAACACTGCCCCGAGGCTACCGCATTCTGGAATGCATACCAGGCATTTCTCAGTGAGCGATATCCTGCTTTCAGGATGATGCTTAGCAACAAGGACAAATTGTCTTATCCACCTGCTTCCCGCTCCTTTAATTTCAAAACGAGTCTGGAAATTATGGGTAATGTAGTGATCTGGCTTGGCTACGAAGCCGGTCTTGCACCGAAAACGCCGGGCAGGGTTAAGGTCCTTTTCAACAATGTTTCGGAAACCGATCGGGCAACACAACAAAAAATCGATGCTGAATTTGGGGAGATGTTTCCCTCACCTCCATATAGACGTGTTCAAATGAAAAACTCACGTATCTATTTGAATGAAGGCTACAGCAACGACCTGACTGTTTCAGTGCTCGAAGATTTTGGCATGCAGAAAGACAAGGTTGAAGAAGCAATGGAGTTATTGAATTCCATGTTGCTAAGGCTCGTGGAAAAAGATGCAGATCTGCGCAGATGGTATGAAAGGGTCAATCATAAATAGTAAGGCGTCCAAGTTTCCTCTTTTAAAATGAAAATGGCTCTCAGTTGGCTATTACCGCCATTCGAAATAAAACACTCAAGGAATTAGGGTTTCCCCCTCACTTCCCACCCCTTGCAAACGGCAACACCTCCAAACCCGCAAAGCGGCCTTCTTTGGCCATGAAATAACCGGCCATGGCGATCATGGCGGCGTTATCGGTGCAGTAGGCGAAAGAGGGGATTAATGCCGGTAAGCCTGATGTTGAGGCCAGCTCGGTGAAGGCTGCCCGCAGGCGGGAATTGGCTGAAACGCCGCCGCTGAGGGCAATGGCTGCCGGACGGTACTGTCGGATGGCTTTGTCGCTGATGCGCAAGAGGTAGCGCACGATATGTTCCTGGTAGGATGCGCAGATGTCCGGCAAGCGAGCGTCCACAAAATCGGGCTGTTCCTTTTGGCGATCGCGGAGGAAATACAAGAGCGAAGTCTTGATGCCGCTGAAGCTGAAGTCGAGACCGGGCACATGGGCATCTGAAAAGGCAAAAGCCGTGGCGTCGCCGGTAGCAGCCAGGCGGTCGATTACCGGTCCGCCGGGATAGGGCAGGCCGAGCATCTTGGCACCTTTGTCGAGCGCTTCGCCGGCGGCATCGTCGAGCGTGCTGCCCACGATTTCCATGTCTGTCGGACTGCGCACCAATACCAACTGCGTATGTCCGCCGCTCACCAGCAGGCAAAGGAAGGGCAGGGGCGCGTCGGGATTTTCAATGAAGATGGCCGCTACATGCGCTTCGAGGTGGTTCACACCGAGCATTGGTTTGTTCAGGGCGATGGACAGGCCTTTGGCGAAGCTGGCGCCGACGAGCAAACTGCCCATCAGTCCGGGTCCGCGGGTATAGGCGATGGCGTCGATTTCGGTAACTTCGATACCGGCTGTGCGGCAAGCCTGTTCAACCACCGGTACGATATGGCTCTGGTGTGCGCGGCTGGCCAGTTCGGGTACTACGCCGCCGTATTGTTGGTGGACATCCTGCGAAGCCACAATGTTGGCGCGGATTTTGCCGTCTGTGAGCACCGCTGCGGCCGTGTCGTCGCAACTGCTTTCAATGCCGAGTATGGTAATATGGGATGAATTCAAGCGCAGTGCAGCCTCAGTGGCCTATTTTTGAAACCAATTGAAGGCAAAACTAAGGAAAATACTCCTGCTCACACTGCTGGCATTCCTGATGCTCAGCGGTCTGCTGGCCCTGCTCATCAAAAGCAGGCCGGTGCAGGTGTATGCCGTAGGAAAACTCGCTGCCTTCCTGAGCCGCGAATGGGAAGTGGATGTGCGCATCGGCGCCGCAGAAATCAAACTCAACGGGGCCATTCACTTCGAAAAAATCTTTGTCGGCGACCGTTCCAAAGACACCCTTTTTTACATCGGCAATTTCGATGCGCAATTGCGCAATTTCAGCAATACAGCCCGACAGGTTCGGTTCTCCAAGGCAGCCATTGCCAACGGCCTCATCAACTTCGGCATCCACCGGGGTGACAGCGGGCAAAACCTGAATTTCCTGATTGAGTATTTCGAACCCAAGGGTCCGCGAAC
>Ga0315901_10000322_pt1 | contig 71548 bp, 98 predicted proteins | sample LakEriMetagenome_10_FD_203761 | JGI IMG/M metagenome (GOLD analysis project Ga0315901, IMG submission 203761) | Freshwater fungal communities from buoy surface, Lake Erie, Ohio, United States - Buoy 2 MA116 | ecosystem: Environmental > Aquatic > Freshwater > Lake | place: USA: Lake Erie, Ohio... | reverse complement strand
ATATTCCCGATACTACAGATTGTACATTAGCGGTATTAGCTTGTACAAAAGCTCCGTTTGCATGATTATAAGCTGCATTACTATTGACCCAAGCATATGTTGCAATTTCAGTACCTTGAGAAAACTGAATACTATTTGCAAGAGCAAAAGCAGCAAGACCAATCAACGTAGCATTATTTGCTTCACTAAATGCAGAATTAGCATGTGTTCTGGTTTCTAATACTAAGTTATTGGCAGAATTAGCACGATTAAAAGCAGCATTGGCTTGAATGTATGCTGAGTTAGCATATGATCCTGCAATTTGACCACCTGCAATAAAAGCATTATTTGCAGCATCAAAAGCAGAATTGGCTTTATCAAAAGCTGATTGAACGGCTTGAGGTGTTGCAGAATTTGCCGCCGCAAAAGCTGCATTAGCATGAGCATATGCAGAATTAGAATGTGTTCCAGTTGTACCACTAAATGCAGCGTTGGCTCTTAAAAATGCCGCATTAGCATATGACCCCGCAGCGTTAGCAGCTAAAGCTGAACCTGAAACAGCAATAGTCGCTTGACCAGCAAAAGCATATGCAGCATTGGCGGCATCATAAGCCGCATTAGCATAGACTTCAGCCGCAGCCGAACCTATGTTACTTGTTGAAACATTATCAGTAAACTGCCACCGGTCTAAAGTTTCGTTCCAAAGTATGGAAGAATTTTGATACCTACCACGTTCTATTTCTATACCAGCATCTTCTGTTGGTAAAGCAGCTTGTCCTAAATCTGCATTTAAAGTTATAACTGCATCACCTAAATTCAATTGATTTGTTGCTACATAAGTTACATTTCCTGTAACTGTAAGATTACCAGTAACATTAACATCACCTGAAATTGTACCACCAGAAGTATTAAACTTAGTATTTGCCGTATTAAATGAAGCATTTGCATGTCGATAAGCTGAATTAGCATATCTGCCAGCTGTTGCAATAGATTCTTCGGTCGAAGTGACATTAGCAAATATTTCTACTAACAATAAAGCAGTATTAATAGAAGTAGTTAATGCTGTATTTGCAGTATTAAAAGCCGCATTTGCAGTATTGAATGATAATAATCCTGTATTTGCGGCCATAAAGGCACTATTTGCATACGAACTTGCAGAATTGGCTGTTTGATATGCTGAATTGGCATAAGATGATGCCGAAATTGCGTTAATATTTGCAACATTAGCTACCGCAAAACCACTATTTGCATATGAAGATGCTGAATTTGCAGTAGTTAAAGCTAAATTTGCTACATTAAATGATGCATTAGAATGTGCATTAGAGTAAATTGCTGTGTTAGCAGTTTGATAAGCTGCATTAGCATGTGCATATGCAGAGTTTGCTTGATTATAAGAATCTTGAGAAAAGTCGGCTGAATCTGGAAAGTCTATAGCGACATTTGTTACGCCTGTAATACGACCATCTGATCCAACAGTAAATGTAGGAATAAATCTTGTATTGCCGTATGAACCACTTGTAACCGATGTATTTACAAGTGTAACATTTAAAGTTACATTTGAAGAACCATCGAGACTTACATTACCGTTTGCATTACCAGTCAATGTAATTGTAAAGTTATTTGCTAGTCGTGAAGCTGTTGCAGCATTACCATCTAAATTTCCAGCAAGATTACCAACAAAAGAATTGGCTGTAATTACATTTCCAAAAAAAGAACCTTGAGAATCACGAATTACAATTGCACCAGGTGATGCAAAAGAAGTATTTGATTCAAGAAGGTCAATATATTTTTGGCCACCAATAACATTGGCAGTACCAAAATCATTACCAATAAATAATTTTTTAGATACTTCAGAGTAAGCTAATTCTCCAGCAGATAGTTGTCCATTAGCTGGTTCAGTATTCGCTGTTGAATACTTTATCTGAATTATTGTCATTAGAATGTACCGCCACTAATTGTTGGAATTTCTTTATTTACCCAACGTTCAGTACCAGTCTCATACATCAAAACTTGATTATTTGCAGGCGTAATAATATCAACATTATTAATTTGTGCAAGATTGAGGTTAGCTGTTCTTGCAACAGTTACAGAAGATATAGTAGTTTTTCTAGGTTTTACTTGTACTGTGATAGCCATTTTTATCTCGTTACGTTAGGCAAAACGGTAATAATACCTTCAAAAATTCTTGTAACTTCACCTGCACCATCATCTATCTCCACATCATAAACATATCTTCCTGGAGTCAAATTTGCAGTATTGGCCGCAGACATAGACATGGTTATTTCACCTAAGGCTGGTGTTGAAACAGAAACTTGAAATTCTTTGGATGAGGAAGTATAGTAGGACCGGCGCATCATTGAGCGTGCCGTGTATCCAACTAGATTTTGAGGAGAGCCGGTACCATCATTTACATTAATTACTGTATTGAAAGTTGCACCCTGTTCGAGGGTTAGTTCGACAAATTCGGCCAATTGAGACTCCTAAAAGACATTTATCGTCTATTTAGTCAAACTGGCAATTTAAACTGAGAAACTACTCCCACAACCGCATGTGGACTGAGCGTTAGGATTTTCAATGACAAATTGTGATCCATTTAAATCTTCTTTGTAATCTATTTTTGCACCAGTTAAATATGTCATACTCATACTATCAACGAGTAATTTTATGTCATTTTTTTCAACCACAAAATCATCATCATTTATTTCATTTTCAAAAGTAAAACCATACTGAAAACCAGAACAACCGCCTCCTTGAACAAAAGTTCTAATAAATTGACCTTCAGCTTCAGAATCTTTTATAATTTCTGCAATTTTAAAGGCAGCATTATCTGTTATCGTAATTTGAGAATTATCCATAGAACCTATTCTTTATGAAATTAATATCAAAAAAGTAAGATGAATTTTTATAGTTATCATTATTTGCATTTATCAAAGTAATATCTTTTTCAGATAAATTTAAATTTTCTAATTGTTTTTCTTGTTTAAAAAATTTACTCATTTCCTCATCTAATTCTAATAAAACTTTGATCAAAATTAAAAAATCTATGTGGTCAGATTGCGTATGAAAAATTATAGATTTAATCACATCTTTTTTATTATTATCTAAATTTAACTTTAAATATAGACACATTTCATTAAAAACTTTTAAAAACTGATCATAGTCTTTAAATGAAAAAAACATTTTCATTCTTATCCAATAAAAATGTAAGGTAATAATATTGAAATTTTTGTATTTAAAATCTACACTCTTTGCATATTTTACAATATTTTTGTCAATTATCAATTTTTCATCATCAGTTAAATTAACCATTGGTATAAAACTTTCATAATAAAAGTTTATAAAGTACAATTTTAAATAATTTAGAACATCAAAAAGTTTAAAGTAGTTGTGTTCAATTGATGAATTTTTTACTTCATCAATTTTTAAATCAAGATCCATTCTAAATTTATTAAAATTTAATTGTAAATCATTAAAAGATTTTACCACCAAACTTTCATTTTTTATTAAATTTACCATGTATAGATTAAAATAATTTTCAAAATAATCTATTACAGAATCATAAGTCACATTTTCTTTTTTAATCGAATCAAATGTTGATAACAATTCTTGCCTTTTTGCAATCAAATCAGCAGAAAAAAAACTATTATTTTCAGACAAAGCTAAAATTTCATATTGTAAAAAATTAATTTTTAGAAGGTTTTTTATAACAGAATCATCTAAAGAATCTATTTTATTTTTTATGTTTACTAAGGTATCTTTTAAAGATAATAATTTGTCTGTATATGAAAAATTTTCATTATCTATTTCGAGAAACAACTTATCAAATAGAATTTTATTCAACTCCCAAGTAATCTGTTCGTACTCATTTTTCTCAACAGAATTTAAAAATGAATATAATTTTCTATAGATAGGCCATGTTTCTGGAGTATTTTCAGGTACAGTAGAAGAAAGTTCTCCGTCAAAAGAAACTTTTTCTAATTCTTCAATTATTGAAATATATTCAGAATTATTTTTTACTAATTGATAGATATTTTCTGGTAGCCAAACTAACATTTTTTATCCTAAAAATTTATTTTTTATAGAAGAAATCATATTTTCTTTGTAATTGTTGAGTGTTCTACTTCTTTCGTTCCACCAGTTATTAGTAATTGATAGATCATTATCAATAATAACTTTATATTCTTTTTCTGTCCAATTTAATTTGTTTAATTTTCTTTCATAGTTTACTAACACTTTTTCAAAGATTTTTTCAACTTCATTTAAATTTTGCATTAAAATTAAAAAATTAGAAATATAATTAAAATTATGATGACGTAAAGATCTTATCATGTAATTTTTATTTTTTAATGTTTCTTCAACAATTTGTATCATAATTTCTACCACATCAACCGCTAGAATATTATCTCTATCTAAATGCCATTTAAAATTTAACCATAGCCATTCCATTAAATGCATGTTAAAAGAATTATATTTGAAATCTAAATTTGCAATTTTATCATCTAATTTTTTTAGAACATATTCAGCACTTTTTTGATCGTTTTCCGCCGAATTTAAATTTGCATGCCAGAATTGAATTGCAGTATATATTGTTTTATGGTTAATTATATCTTTAGTGTATGTATCATTATGTTTTGAAAATATAAAATCTTTAGTTTCTAAATCTAATTTTTGATAATTTTTAAATTCATCAATTAAATCTTTTTCTTTTTTATTTTTTAAATAAAAATTATTTTTTTCGTGTACATCCCAATAAAATTTTGTATACAATCTTGTATCAAAAACTTTATCTTTATTTTGATCGAACAATTTTAAAGATTCTTCAACATTTTCTATCCATTTTTCAGATTCATGATCAGCAGTATTTGCCATTTCCATATAGTACGCATACAATTTTACTTCTAAATCATCGTCTTTTTTGCACGAATCAATTACTTCTCTAATTTTTTCCCAATCTTTATTACTATCTTTTTCATCAAAATCTACACAGACTTTAAAACAATTCCATATTTTATTATTTTTTTCTGATAAATTTTTCTTTAAAAAATCATTCAAATCTTTATAATAATCATCATTATTGATTTCATTATTGTAATCAATTAAACACTTAGTTTTTGTATCAAAAAAATCATTTAAAGAATTGTAAATAGATTTAAATTTATCATTTTCTTTTATTTCATTGTATATTAATTCAGGTAAAAAAATGTGCATAATGTTCTCACTTAGTTATAAATTGCTTGTAAATCTATATGTTCATCATCATGATGACAATACGAATGATATTTCTGTAAATCTTTTGCTAGAATAAAAGTTAACTCAGTTATTTCTTTTTCTGTACGTTCATTTAAAAATCTGTCATAGGCCTTAAAAATTTCTTCCATCAAAATACATTGGCCCTCATTTGGTATATTGTAATCGTTATTTTCAGTATACCTAAAAACCATGCAACCGCCAGGACAAAAACCTTTATATTCACACTTCTGACATGTAGGATTGTTCCAATAACTATCTTCTAATTCTTGAAAGTGTTCATTATTGTCGAGAAACTTTCCTTCATGATAAAGCATTAAATCTGTTCTATGATGACTTATACTGCATGGACTAACTGTCCCATTACTATCAATAAAATATTCACCACCCAAACCACAACCAGAAGTGGCTGTGTTCTTTTTTTGTTTCCAATAACGATCTAAGTATTGTAAAACTAACATAGGTAAAAATACTACTTCATTAGTTAAATACTTAGAAAAAATATAGTTTAAATATTTATACCAACCTTCCTCTATTCTTCCTTCTGGATGAAAAGGAAACTTAGGCGTTTTCGTAAACGATAAACTATAAAATAATTTATAGTCCCTATAAGTATCGTGAAGCCATTTCAAATCACCAAATAAATCTGTTTCTTGCCCTGTAATAACTTTATTAAAGAAAATATTATTTTTATTTTCTTTCATCTTTTCTAAATCAATATCAAATTTTTTCTTAGCCACACCTAATAAATCAAATTGTTTTTTATTGATAAAGACTCTTTCTTTCATATCAACATCAAAACTTATAGCTATTTCTAATTTTGGATATTTTTTTTGTAACTTTAAAAGTCTATCTTGATTGACAGAAAAACTTGTTATGATTCCAAAATGAACATTTTTTATTTTCTCAACATGAGAATATTTGTCTAAGGTATTTTCTATGATGTCCATCTCTAAAGCAGGTTCACCTCCAAAAAAGGTGACAAGCTTTATATCAGTTTTTTTAGGTTCAATGAGAAGTTTTTCAATGACATAATCAACCTGCTCTTGTGTCATTGGAGGAGCCCTATTGTAATCCACATAACAATAAGTACATCTCAAAGGGCATTTATAGGTAAGATTTAAAAATATTTCAAATCTTTTATTTTGTCTACCTACTTTAGCGATACCATCAACAGATTTTTTAAAATTAGGTGACAAAGACATTTTTTTCTTTACTCAATGGCAAAATAGGTATAATCTTTTTCTCAGTAGTGTCTTTATAAAAATTATAAAAATCTAATCTTTTACCTAATTTCAATTGTTCTCTATCAAAAGTCTGGTGTTTTTTTGCTTCGTCATGGTGACCAGTATCATAATGAATAACCCAATTATTAAATAATACCAATCTCTGAATTACTTTTTCATAAACATTTTCATTCATGTTTAAAACCCAATTTTTTGTTTCATGAAACCAGGCTTCAGAAACACCACAGGTAAAACCACAAACTTTTCCCATCCAATCTTTACCATAATTTGCAACTCTTTCATATCGACAACCACCATCACATACAGATCTAACTCCACAAGTTTTGCAAATTTCAGCTTCACTTGGCTTTCGCATTTTATCCATCATATCATAATCTAAGTCTCTATCAGAAATATGACCCATGATAAAATCAACATCATCATTTTGTTGACTTAATATTGTACAAGGATATAGTGCGCCACTTGGTTTTAAAACCAAATAATTTCCAGCATCACACGAACTAACATGTCTTCCATTTAACGCACTAGTCATTTTTTTCATGTACTCTAATGGAAAATAAGGCTCTATACCATTATTAATATCATCTTCAATTATTTCAAGTGTTGTTTTAAATTGTTGCCTAAACTTTTCTGGAAAATCATCTTTGAAATGTTTTTGATGAGCAATAGTTATATCACCCGTCAAATGTGGATACTGAAGTTTTAAATATCTATAGGTCTCATAAATCTTAACGAGATTATCAACATTTTCGTCATTTATAACACTTCTTACTTGTAGAGGTATACCCATTTCTAAGGTACTTAATATGGTGGCCATAACTCTATCTTGTTTATTTTTACCATTTCTTAAAACTCGGTTGTCATTTTCGAAACCATCCCAAGATATTTGAATATCAAATTTTTCTTTATTAGGTAAATAAACTTCATCAACAAATTTATCGAAGTTTACTAATCCAGAAGTTATAACTTGAAACTGACACCTATGTTTCCATCTTTCAGTAACTCTTTTTATATGTTCAACTTCGAGTAAAGGTTCTCCACCAAAATAAATTATTCTAGGAGTATGATACTCAAAAGCATTTATTAAAGTATCAATATCTTCATCACTTACATTGTTTTTTGTTTTTCTATCTTTTATGTAACAGTATTCACAATCTAAAGGACAAGCCTCTGTCATCATAAGATAAACATGATTGATATTAGAACCTATTTTTGAAAACTTCTTTTTCATATGGTTTCTAAATTTAGAGTAAATTCTTTTTTCTTAGGAGTTTTTTTCATCCAAGTAACAACATTTTTATACGTTGGACTTAATCTATTTGAGTACTCATCATCTTCAACATAAGCTTCCTCAGTTAAAGGTATACCTACTATATCATTTAAATATGTTTCATACTTATCATCATAGTTTTTTTGTTCTAAATGATCTTCTTCCATCCAATAAAAAGCTTTATCAAATTCATCTATTTTAAGTTTAGGTTTTAAATCATAGTAAATTCTTTTTTCAATAGATAACATTTCGCATGTGTTACTAAATCTATTCGCCATTTTTCCTTTATGTACATAGTTACTTGCTGGACATTCAAAACAATGTGAATTGCCACAACTATCTAATTTGCAACCTGGCATTTCGAAGTATTGATCACTAAATTTTTGATATTTCGTTTTATCTATATTACCATTTTCCAAATCACCTAGTTTTAGAGCTCTATGGTCTCCAAAATAAATACAACCATAAATGTCACCTAATGGGTCAAAATGCACCGTTCTTCCTAATTTGTGACAAAGAGTTGTGGCTCTCATTAATTCTTTGTTATCTGTTGGCAAATTTTCTTTAGCATATAATAATTGCCAATTATAATAAACAAATCTTGTTGACAAATCTTCATATCGTTTTACAAATTCTTCACCTAATTTTGTAACTTGTTCATCATAAATTTTTAAAAATTCTTTGTCGCTATAATCGGCTTCATGTATATAATAAAAACCAAAATTTTTTACACCAGCATCTAAAGCAAAAACTAAACTATCGTGTAAATAAGGGATGGTAGTAGGTGTTATTGCATGTGTAATGTTTAATTGCTTTGCCCATGGACTTTGGCCAATTTCAGTAACAACATTTTTAAAGAAATCATCATTGAATTTTTCAAATTTACTTTTACGACTCTTTGACATGGTGTATAATCCATCCCAACTAATTGTTGTTCTTTTAGGATTTAAATCACCTTGTTTTATTAATTTAAATAATTGTTTTATATTTGTACCATTTGAAACAACAGCAAAAGTAAACTTTACATCTCTCTGTCTTTCAATCTTTCTGAACCATTTTACAGCTGTTTCATATTCTTCTTCTAAAAGGGAAATTTCTCCACCAGTTAAAGTTACTTCAACAACATCAGACAAATTTGTCTTTAGTAAAAAGTCATACATTTCTTTATATTTTTCAAAAGTAACATGATGTTTTTTATCATCAGTCATTTGATGACAATACTCACAAGCTAAATTACAATATGTGCTGAGTTTTAATGTTACTTTGGAAATTACATCAAACATATCAATGCACTCCACATTTTTGATTGTGGCATTGTGAAGTATTACATCCTTGACAACTTGTTTGGCATGCTGTCTGACATTGTATTTGGCAACTTCTTTGACATAAGTCAGCTCCATCATAATATGAATTGTATATGTCTAACTTAGTTTCTGTGATTATAATAGTATTAATTAAATTATTGATGTGTGAAGCTAAAATTTCTTGATCTCGACTTGCATACCCAGAAGCTGGATTAATAAATCCAGTTGTTGAATTTAAAAAAGATTGATTTACAGCTGCAACACCTTCATTGATAATTCGTCTTGCATTATCTAAATCTGTAGCTAAAATTTCTTGATTGTCTACAGGCTGTCTTACAGTAAGACCAAGAATAGTACCATCACTATAAGGTCTTCCAGCATCTGAAAATTTTCTAACTCTTATGGACGTACTATATGTTTGCGTTCTAGCACAACCAGTATCTCCAGCGTTTGGATTACTCCAAATGGCAGCTAATCCAACATATCTTCTTCGAATATTCCAAGCATCATTTTCAGTATTTGGATTATAATCATCGTTTTCGATGATCGTATTTTGTGATTGATGTACAGAGGTACCCATTAAACTGTTTCCTTTTGCATTGATTCTTTTTTAATTAATTCATCTCTAATTTGTGTTAGTTGTTCTCTAAATTTTGCTAATTTATTTTTTGATAAGTCAGAAAAACCAGGTAACAAATTATGTTCACAACTTAAAACTTTTTCATATAAATCAAGAACAACAAGAGGAAATTCTCGGGAGTATACATTATATTCTCTCACCCTATCAATCATTTCCATAATCTCTAAATTTAGTTTTATAGAATTTAATCTTTTATTTCTCAAATTTTTACTATTTAAAAGTTGATTCTGGTATTTTTTCGTGATTCGTTTTGACATTCTAACCCAATCACACCATTCATCTGGAGTTTTTAAATAATCTTTATTTAAATCATAGTTTTCACTTGGGCAAGAACCTCTACAAATATTATATGCCTCACATGTGTCGCATGTATATTCTGGATCGTCAGCTTTTTTCCATGAATGTGGCAAAACCTGACCTAAAATTCTATGTGGAAGTATTTCACCTTTTAAAATATTTCCCATGTAAAACAATTCTTGTTGATCTTTTCGTGTATGTATTTGGTGACATGGATACATTTCACCACTAGGACCTATACTCAGCCATTTATTACTTCCAAAACTACAAGGTGTACCTTTCATATCAAATTCGTCATGTATGCATTGAAACAAATAATCATCAATCATTTTCACACTAATGTTTCTTTTATTGTTTGGATCTTCGTATATTGAAATTGTCCATTCATACAATTTATCAAGTTCATTTTCTAATAATTTAACTTGATCTTTAGTCCAAACTTGATCGGTAACAGGAACAGGAGCAATGTTATCAACACCTAAAGAAAAAATGTTTTGAACTCCAGCTAAAAGATTATGAAATTCACCTGGCGGAACTGTCATCCGAGCTTCTATTAACCTTTTCATGCCATTGTCTATTAGTTTTTTGACATTTTTAGAAACAACATCATAAGAATTATCACGTAATCTATCATGAACTTCTTTGGTGCCGTCTATTGAAACTAACAAACCAATATCATTCTCATCAATGAACTCCATTTGTTCATCAGTCAACAAAGTTAAGTTTGTTGTTATGCCAACAGAAAGATCATAACCTTTTTCTTTAGCGTGTTCAATACATCTTTGAATAGTTTTCCATGCGATAAAAGGTTCACCACCAAAAAAAGATAATGGCATTGAACCAGTAGGATTATTTTTTCTAAAATTCTTATATGCAACATCAATAATGTCAACTACTTCATCGGGTTTTATTAACCTACTTTCATGTTCTTCAAAACAATAATCGCAATGTAAATTACATGCGCTCGTTACAGTAATTGTTAAAGCACTCAATTGAAAGTAATCATCAAAAACATGAGGATTTCCTTTCATAGATTTTTTTGCATAAAAATTTAAAGGCTGATTCATAATTTATTTTTTTCCTAGATTATAAAATAACTGCTTCGACTATACCTTCACCATCATCGTTCTTATCTATCAGAGATAATGCAAAGTAATTCATTTCATTAACACTTGCTACTCCTGCTATGTTACTTAATCCTAAAGGTTGACCTTTGATTACTTTGCCTATAACTTTTACAGGAACTCTACCTTTTAAAGCAACAATTGTTCCGTTTTCCAAATCAGCATTCATTAAGTGTGCAGGTCTCAATGATACTACACCTAGAGCTCTAAAGTTGGCAATTGTTGCTGCTGTTATTTCTTTTTCGCCGCCTATGGCCATTACGGTACCTTCATCGTATTCGCCGTCAGCTAGATACTTTTCTGCCAAGTCACCATAAAGAGCTCGTGTTGCTGTTCCACTTAAATTACCATAAAAAGTACTTGCTGTTATATTTGCTCCAGATGCATTTATATCAGCAAAAGATCTTATGCCTCCATAAAATTGTGCATAGGGATTTACACCGAAAGAACTTCCGGTCATTGAAAATGCTCCACTACTTTGTGCGAAACCAGTACAGTTTTGAATATTACCACCATTTAAACTGGAAGCGGTGCTAGCGGTCGTTGCACTTGTGGCAGATCCAGCTGTTGTTGCATAGTTAGCATTACCATTAACATTGATATTATATAATCCACTCAAGCGAGCAACTGGAACAGTACCACTTGTTAAATTTGAAGCATTTAAATTTGTTAGGTCTGCTGATCCTATTGTAGCATCAACATAAGCTTTTGTAGCAGCATGCATCGCACTTGATGGACTTGCACTCAGAGTCAAGAAACCAGTCATGGTTCCACCTGCTAAAGGTACATATGCGGCTAAAGATGAATTAATTGTTGTTTGACCTGCAACGTCTTGATAATTTGTACCATCATTTGTAAATCTCCACCTATCGGAAGTTTCATCCCATAAAAAGAATACATTAGGTGAAGCGCCTCGATCTATTTCTAATCCAGCATTTTCAATTGGTGATGCAGTTTGTAATATGTCAGAATTAAGTGTTATAATTCCATCTGCAATTTTCATATCATTTGCAAAAATTGAAGCTCCAGTAGCATTCAATGTTCCATTAACTGTTAAATCACCTGTTATAGTACCTCCAGTAGATGTAATTCCTGTATTTGCTCGAGCAAACGCTGCATTAGCATGAGTATAAGCATGAAAAGCAAAGTTGTTTATTGTGTTTGAAAAATTATATGCGGCATTTGCATGAACGTTAGCTAAAGCGGCTCTAGTATTAGCTGCTACAGCTTTTTGGTCAGCAATTTCAGCATTTGTTAAAGCGGTATTTGCAGTAAAATATGCTGAGTTGGCATGAGTACCTGTTGTTCCAGCAAAAGCTGAGTTTGCAATATCGTGTGCTGAATTAGCATGTCTATAAGCAAATTGACCACCAGCTGCAAAAGCATTGTTAGCCGCATCAAAGGCAGCTTGAGCAGATACATTAGCCGTATTTGCATGTGCATAAGATGAATTTGCATGTCTGTAGGCCGCATTTGCATGTGTACCACTTACTCCACTAAAAGCAGAATTTGCCACATCATGTGCTGAATTTGCATGAGCATATCCAGTATTGGCATAAACACCTGTTGTATTTTGACTTACAAATGCAGAATTGGCATGTCTATAAGCTGCATTAGCATAGCCACCGGCTACAACACCACCAGCTTGATATGCAAATTTAACAGCACTCGCAGAAGCTACAAGTGTTGTACTATCAGAATCAACACCTGTATAAATGTCTGCGCCATCTAAAATCTTATAAGTTGTTGTCCAAGTATTACCTGTTGAAACTTCCCATCGATCATTGGTTTCGTTCCAAACAATCTGTGCATTATTTCCGTAAATTCTATTATTAACAATCAACGCATCTTTATTGTCAGGTGTATTTGCATTGAAAATGAATCTATCTGTTTCAAAATTAATATTACCTGTTTGAGTAAATACTCCAGCAACAGTTAAGTTTCCTTCAACAACGACAGTCTGTAAAGAGGTTATACCTGAATCTACAACAAGAGCATCATTTGCTGATCCAGAATTAAATCTTAATGTTGATCCATTGGTAAAGTTTACATTACCAGAAACATTAGCATTTATAATATTTGCAGAAACAACATTTGAACTTAACAATGTAGAATTATTAAGTGTTGCACTATTTGAAATTAAAGTAACTATATTACCATTAATGATAGTACCATTTGTAATTGTACCATTTGTAATTTGACCAGTCGTAATTGCAGCCGAAGAAATAACGGCATTTGCAATTGCAGCGTTAGTTACTGTTATATTAACTAAAGTAGATGTATTTAAAGTAGCATTGTTTGATATAAGTGTTACTACATTACCATTGATAATCGTACCATTTGTTGCGTTTAAGTTACCAATAGTTGCGGTATTAATTGTTGCAACATTTGATATAAGTGTTACTACATTACCTGTGCTGTTTGCAACAAAATCTCTGATCGTTCCAGTATTAGCATATAAAGTGTTCGATGTTAGATAATAAATATTACCTGTTGTTACACGCAAAATACCAATTACAGCAGAAGCAATATCAGAAAGGTTGTCAATTTTAGCTTCAAGAGCATAGATCAATTCAACGTTTGCTTGATCTAGTGTTGCAGTAGTTAGATATGCATTATTAACATATACAGTTCCAGTATTTGCTTCCAATACTTTACCTGTTCCTGATAGTGTAACAATACCAGCAACGTTAGCGGTGCCACCAACATAAACAGAATTATTGACAACTGCATTGTTCGCATACACGTTGCCTCTAACATTGCTATTGCCACCAACATAAACACTATTTGAAACGTTAACTGCTTCTCCGGGTCCAGCAATCAAAACAGAGTTACCTATAGAGACATTACCAACACCAGAACCAACTGCACCAACAGAAACGTTATTTGTTACTGCTAAATTTCTACCGATAAAAGCACTATTTGAAACTTGGAGTGCGGTACCGTTTGCACTTATTAAAAGTACAGAGTTGTTAGCTAATTCTAAAGTACCATTTGATTTTGTATAATTGTTAGCTTTTAAATTATTTAATTCTATAGCTGACAAATTTGTTTGAATTCGCCATTCATCAATGGTATTCGTTCTTGTTATGATAGGAATAGTCATTTGGTACTTTAATCTCTCTTAATTAACTGTTGTAACATATTTTTTATTTCACCAATATCTTTATTTAAAGAATCCACTTGAATTTTTAAATTATTTATTTCATCATTTTTTGAATTTAATTTTGATTTCAAACGTAATCTGGCTTCATTTTCTAACAAAACTCCACGATTCACCGTTAAAAGAGCACCACTTGATGTGTCTTTAACAAAGTTTGTTCCTTTTACAGGTATTTTCATATTAACCTGATGGTAAAGCAATTACACGAAAATCTTTTACTTTTGGAACAATTGATGGATCACTTGTTGTTAAAACAATTTTAATAGCAAATGTTTTAAACGAATCAAATGTACCACCATTTGTTGAAGTATATGTTACCGAATCAGAAGTTAATGACGGCCTATATTCAAACTCTCTAAAATCATCTTCTGTTAGAGATGCGGTTGTAGATGGGTTAAAACATTCCATCTTTTGATATGGACGGTCTTTAAATGTTGTGGAATCAGATCCAGAAAGTATTTTATAATATACATGGATATCAGAAACACCTCTTCGATTTGCAGATAAAAATACTCGCAAATCACCAGCATCAAATCCATCTGCCAAAGTAATTGGTTTAGTAATATACCTTGCTAAACATGGGCCACCACTACTGTCGTATTCAGAATTAAGAACAATTTCAGCATTTGAAGTAATTGTGCCAAATCCTGTTCCGGGTACAGATATAGAAAAATCATCATAATAACCAGAACCAGAAGAAGCAACATTTAATCCAATAACATTACCTTGAGCACCGTTTGTTACTAAGTAAACAAGAGCTCCTGTTCCAGTATTTGAAGTAATTGTCACGACATTACTGTTAGAATAACCACCTCCTGGTGTAATAATATTAAAATCATCTACAGTAATTTCAGCATTATCAACAAAGTTTTCCCAAGCATTTAGAAAAATGCTTTCAAGTGAAACGAGTGGTGAAACAGCATTGTCTGTTGTTGAGATAGTTAAAGATACTGAAAAATCTCCTTGATTTTCTATATCTTTTCTTCTATTGCCTACAGTATATAAATCATCATCACCCATAGAATATGTGACGAATGGGATTAGATCTCTATAAGCAGTTTCTTTTGCACCACCTGCCATTTTTGATTTAAACTTATAATCAATTGTAAATGGTGTATCAGATTGAGTTTCTAATTGTCTAGTTATTAATCTGAATTTATCAATATTATATTTTGCACTCTGTCTTTCATTTTCTAAAATAAATGTTGCAGGTGAACTTGAGAATATGCAACGATCCATATCAAACATCAAATCTTCATTTAAGTAAGGTACATATTCCATTGCATTTTGAGATTTATACAATGTACCAACATATGGATTTACGGACACATATTGGTTACCTGTCGTGGTGGCTCCTTTTTCAGCAACCCAAAGTGAGTAAGAAGGACTGTCTGTTAAAACAACAAGAGCATATAAACCTGCCTTTAAGAAAACAGGAGATGCAAAAGTAAATTTAGTATAATTTGAAGATGAATTGAAATTTGGACTTGTAGTTGTATTTACTTCAAATGGATATTTTGTAACAATAGACTCTGGGTAAATAAAGTCAGAAGATGGTAATCCATTAACCGTAGGTCTTATTTGAACACTTACAGGAATATTGTCCTCATCTTTGTTTGCAAAAAATAATTTAACATTCTCAACAAATAAACCATTTGGATAAACTTCAGGATCAATGAAGAATGTTTGAGCCATTGGATCAACACGCCACGTTGAAGTAATTTCTTGCCTAACAGCTGTAGATTGCAATAATGGTGAAGATGCATTTCCGACAAATTTAACACCAACATCAACATTATAAACTGTATTTACAAGATTAGTTTTATTTACTTTTATGCCAGAAGAAACATATGATTTTTCAGCAAACGAAATTGCATCTTCATCATAAGTGTTATTAAATGATTCTGTTAAACGTAAAACTCTTTCACCGTTTCTAAATGTAGCTGCAGGAGGATAAAATACTCCCGAAACTTGTCCTAACTTATTTGCTCTATTAACACCGATACTGTAAACCCAAGTAGAAGATTGTTCAACAGAAGATGTTGTTTCTTGAATTGTTGCCACTTTTGTAGAAGTGTTATAAGCAATAACATTATAAACAGCTCCATAACCATCAGAACTTCCAGATCTATGAACAAATGTTATTGTATTTCCAGCAATATTTACAGAAGGTGCATCTGGTGCCAAAGTTATTGTACTAGAAGTTATACCTCTAGTTAATCCTGATTTATGTTCTAATACAGAATCAATACCATATACTGATTTGCTGTCTACACCCCAAATAACTTTACTGCCTGTTAAAGCTAATCCTGTTTCGTTTACAACACTAACATTTGATGAACCTCTTTCACTATTCGTAACAACAACCATTCTATATGATGTACCACCACTTTGATAAGACGCTATAAAACTGTTTAACTCTGTACCATTATTAGCAATAATAGCTAATTCACCAGAAATGAATACGGAATTTGAATTAACACCTGAAAGAACTTTAATTTTTGATGGTACTACAACGTATTGGTCGATATTAACACCATCAAAAAATGCATAGTATCTTGCATTAGGTTTTAATGAAGATGCTGTAAAAGTAATATCTCTTGGTTTTAAATATGGCTGAATTGCTAAATCAGTAACAAAAGTACCAACATCAACTTGCGATGTTGAACTACTGATTTGTTTCATGTTTAATTCAGCACCTTTTGAGATATAAACTCTATCTGTTGTAGTTTGTAAATTACCAAATTCTCTGCGACCTAATTGTACTGTACTGTTATCTACTGTTGTTACGGTCTCAAACCATTTAGTATCAACTACTTTAGCAAAAGGATTGTCTTTATCATTTACCCATGTTGGATTTTGATCAGAAATAAATTTAAATGCTTCATTAATAAAATTAAAAGCATTATCTAAACCTTGAGTAGAGTTTAATGTTACTCTGGCAGTATGTCCAGTATCTACATCACCTGTATATTCTGGAAATAATCTCATTGTACCTTTAAAATTAGCAAATAAAGCATTTGCGACAGGTACAAATTTGGTGGCATATGGTTGCGAAGCAAAAGAACTTGTTGTATAATTCAACATCAAAGACTTTTGGTCATTTACACCAATAGCCGCATAAGAACCTGATGAATTGGCAGATGACCATTTCATTTTAAAAGTTCTCATTAAAGATGCAGGTTTCAGTTCGCCTTCTTCAATAAGGTTTCTGTTATCAAATCCAACATCACCATATGTTGATTGAACATCACGATTAGTAAAGTTATCAACTAAAATGCCGTACTTAGATCTTTCTAATCCATCAGCATCTAATACTTTTGAGTCAGCTGCATTTTTTTCTAACGAAGTTAATGCAACATAATATTCTAGACCTTTGATTCTCTTTTCAAAAGATCCAATATCATTCATTGTAAATCTTTTATTGTTTTTAAATTCTGCTTTTATTTCTTTAACTGTTTCAGTATACGGAGGAATATCTAACGTATAAATCAACATATCATTAGTATCCACAGGTGGAGGAATTGGTGATACAGCAGATTTGCCTGACAAAACAGAAAATTCTTTTGACGGTTTAACAACAAGTCGGTCAATTCTACTAAGGTAATATTCAAAAGAAAGTTCTGCTGTTCTATCTGGGTCAACATTTACAGCACCAAAAAAAGTATTAGAAGCAATCGTTCTAGTAGGTCTAAAATCTAAACATGAACGTAGAGAAATTAATTTACCATCTTCATTACTTAAAAACTTAGACATTTCATTATATGTAAAATTAGATCCTGTTTTTAAATAAGAATCAACAGTAAATAAACCTTCATTTTGTGGTGATGGTGCCGCTTGATGTTTTAAATATTTGTATTGAATCAATAAAGAAGAACCTGTTGGTGAACTATATCCTCTTTTTAATTTTATTGTTGCGTGATCGTAATGAGTTTTTCTTTGACCATTATCGAATTCGTAGTGACTTGTAACATCATGGTCATCATTTGTCAACATTGCAGTTGTTACATTCGTTGTTGTGGATTTTGAATCAGTAATTCTGACGATTTCATAAATGTCAGGTACTTGTAAGCTTACAACTGTGCCAGGAGTTTTAAGTTGTGCGATTGTATTGGCGCCATTAATAAATGTTGCACCTATATCTTCAAATACTAAACCATCTGTAATGTTTATTACACTACCAGTATTTGCAAAATCTAATGAGTCTCCAGCCGTATCTAAATTGTAAGGTACTTTTTCATGTGAAGTGTTTGAAAGTGGTAACAGTTGTTTTCCACGAATCGCACCTGTAGTACCGTTTTCTGCATTGTTTACTTTAGTTGTGATGATAAAATCTGCTCTAACACCGGCAGTATCAAAATCAACAGTAATTGAAGTATTACTTATTGCTGTAACAGTAAATAAGTTATTAGCTAAACTTACGACCGTATTTGGTGCTATTCCAGAAGTAGAATTTGATGTTGAATTGTATCTGATAAAGCAAATAATGTTGTTTAATATTTGGTTGTCAGACAATGTACCAGGTGAACCAGCAAAATCAAATGTATCTGTACCTGTTGTTGAGATCGTCATTTGACCTGTACCGTCTGACAAATTATCAGAATATAATTTTCGAGCATAAAAATCAAAATTAGAAATACTACCTGATTTCATAGATTCAAATGGTGTATCAAATACTAAACTTGTTTTTGTTGGTTCAGTAATAAAAGAAAAACCAGTTGTAGAATCTTTCGAATCACTTCCAACATCTGCTGCAAAGATTTTTGAAGAACCTGATTTTTGCGAAATCGATCTAGCAACTTTAAAATCTGATTCAATAGAATATGTGTTTGATGAAGGAATAAAAGGTAAAGCTTGCGACAATGTAACTGTTTGTGATATACTATTAGACTCTCTAATTAAAATTGGAGCTAAAAATTGTCCAGCACCATCAGTAATTCTAAAGTACATATTTGCATAACAATTTGCCTGTGATCCTGTTGACGTAGCAGCATCTAATTCAATAACTGTATTTGTAGATCCTACCGTTAAAACTGTTCCTGTAATTGGTTTTGACGACACATCAAAAACATTTACTGTAAATGTATGAGTACTTCCAAGAACTGATGAAGAAGCATCATTATACTTCATCATATTAGCTCTTAATGTTCCAATTTTTGTTGAATTATAAGCATTCGTAGAACTAAAATCAATTGTTGTATGTGGAGTACAATGAATATCTAATTCAGGAAAAGAAGAAATATCTAATGTTCCAGTTGTATTAGCTAAAACGACAAAACTAGAATAGTTTGTTGGTAAATCATAATCTGAAACATTAGATGTTTGTCGTGCTCTTGGTATTTGAATTCTAGTTGGAGCAATAGTTTGAACTTCGTAACCACCGACATATGCTTTACCTGGATCTAATACCGCCGTAAATGAATTTGAATCTAAAGTGTTGTTCGCATCATAAGCTTCTTCTTCTAAAGAAAGAACAAATGGATCTACAGTATAATTACCAGATTCTTCAAATGTTCTTCTAGCAAGAGTTTTTTCAATCTCACTATAAACTGGATAATCAATTTCTTTTGTTTTAACTCCATCAACAAGGCGAATAACTTCAAAAAATGAAGATTCGTCAGCTGAGTCTAAAGTTCTTTTTGATAATCGAGTAGCAATTTCATAACGTGTTGCGCCAGGTGCTTGATAATTTGAAGCACCTTGAGCTGGATCTAATAATGTGGTATCGTCAATCTCATCTACAATATTTTCTTCGAATTCGATACCTACTTTATAAGTTGGTTTTTTATTAATTGTTGTTGCGTTATAACCTACCTTATAAAAAAGTTCAAGCACTAAAAACTGAGGTACTATTTTAACAAAATTACCTTTAAAATAGTAAACACCGTCTTGTATACTTGCAACGTAAGAACGACCTACCGCACTTGTATCTTTTACTTGAGCAAAAATATTTTGACCAAATATTTTGATTTCATCTTCTTCATTGAAAAAATCGGCACTTAAATACTTTAAAATGAGAATAGGATTTGTTGTGGTGTCATCAACAGCAATAACTTTTGCTCTTACTGTTTTAGAAGAATTATAACTTATAATAGTTTTATCTAAAAATAAAGATACATCAATATCTTCATTTTCATATTGACTATTGAGAATTAAATAAAATGCTCTGTCATCTAAAGAAATTTTACCACCAGTTATTGGACTTCCATTTTTGAAAATATGGTTACCAAATTTTTCAATTTGATTTTGAAGTATGGTTTGTAATTGAGTTAATTCTCTAGCCTGGACAGAATATCCAGGTCTAAAAAGAACTCGCATGTAGTTCTTATCTTCATCAAAATCGTCAAAATATGGGTCGTAATTAAAAAAAGTTGTCATTTATTCCTCTAAAACTTTAATGTAAATCTTATTCTGTCTAACTGGTCATCATCTCTTGTAACAGGTGTTTGATTTGAAACATATAAAATTTTGCCTGTGTATAATTCTAATGTTGGATCCGTTTTATTTATAGCTACTCGAATAGCACCACTTGTTTGACCTTTGATCGGTTGGTTTGTTGATAAAGATCCTCTTATATTGTTTACATACAATAAATTCTGTAATTCATCAAAAGAAATAACATCAGCACTAAATGTTGAAGTGGCTAAACTAACTCCTTGAAAAACTATCTCATCATTATTAAAATCTCCTACACCTGGAGAAACTTTAATTTTTGTATACATGGTGTACAAAGAATCTCCAGCCAATTCAGTAGTTGCAAATTCATAAGGATTTTTTAATAGAGTAACTTCACGATATTCATTGTCTGTTGGAAAAACACCATTCTCTGATCCATCAAAATCAACATTAAACATTATTGTATTTGCATATAATTCTTCAATTGGATCAAATCCATGGCCATTTTGTGGTGATAATACCACTTCAGCAGCTGCGGCCGTACCAATACCACCAGCAACGTCAGAAAAACTTAGATTAGCTTTTGTATAATCAGAACCTCTATTTTGAACAACTATATCAATTATTTTACCATTTGCCACATTAGCTTTTAAAACGGCATCTGTTCCATCACCACTTACTGTGATAATATCTTGTACTGTACCGTCTACATAATTATTCCCTTGATTAGTAACTCTTACTATATCAATACTCCTGTTCACGGCTGCAGCTCGAACGAACCTGTTAAAACTAACAGGCATAAAATCTTGTGTTAAAAATTTTTGTTTTTGTTGTGAGGTTAATGTGAAAAGATACTTCCATTTATAACCATCAGGTGTTTTAAAAAATGGTTCTTCTAAAGATGTGGATGACAATGAAAGTTGCGGCTCAGTATTAGAATTTGTACCGCCGTTGTTCCAAAGACATTTAAAAACTTGATCTTTTGAATTTAAAACATAAAATGGTGTTCCTGCTGGGCATACTCCACAAGCAGCAAATGTATATAATGTGTTTGCAGTCCAATTTACTCTTGGTACTACGAATGATGCATTTTCTTGACTTACTCTCTTAGCAACCATAGCTCTATCATAATAAGAATTAAGATTCTGTATCGATTGGCCTGGAGTAGGAGCAACTTCTGTTCCAGCATTCCACGGTGTTTCTTTACCTAAAGTGACGAAAACATAAGATCTTCTGTTTAAAGGTAGGTAAGAATTAGCACTTACATCAAGTAAATTGTATATACTTTCCGCTAAAAGTGTTGAAAATTGATAGGTGAGTAAGGAAGCCATGGGTCTATTTATTCGATTTTTTGAAGAATTGTAGTAACTAAATTAGAAGTAACTTCGAATGTTCCAGAAACAATAATGGTATTTGCATTAACGAAAGTGACAGTTTTGACTGAATCGAAAATCAAATTGATTGTTTGACCAGTTGCAGTAACATTTATAGTGTTACCAAAAACCAATGATGTTGTGTTGGAAATAGATGATACTAATCCAGTATTGCCTGTACTAATATAAATTGTATCTCCATCTTGAAGATCATTAATAAATGTAGTATTATTACCAGTAACCACATTTGATGAAGGTGTTACATTGATAGTACCGTTAGTTGCTTTATAAAGATTGGTCAAAATTACCATGTCACCAATGTTTACCACATTTGCTAAATCAGGAGTAGAACCAGTTGCAACCATATTATTTGATCCAGAAACTACATTAAAGGTGTTAGCCATTGTTTTTCTGGACAAATGAATTGAAGTAATTTCTGGATCTGTAACATCTTCTACATTTGAATTTATGCGAGTAACTAAAGTTTTAGTTCCTAATGGATGAACAATTTCATTAAGAGATTTTTTGAACTTACTATAATCGTTCTCTGTTTTTATTAAGTATGAATAATTATGGTATTTCTCATCATCCTGTAGTTTCTTGTCTGAACTTGGTTGCCCATCTGTATTTAAATAGATGCCTGGATAACGAATAAGTCCGTTTTCAAATTTTGCAGTTGCTCGAGCTTTTCCATCACCATAATAAACAACCGATGAAACATTAGCAGTTACGACTGGAATGGTATTTGATGTAATTGGTAGTGCAATATTTAAAGAACCACGGTAATTAAAGATTCTTAGTAGTCCACTTGATGGCTCATACCTTTCAACTCGGGCATTAAAGGTAGTATTGCTACTCGATTCACCTTGGTAAATAACTGTATTCGAAACGAAAAGCTGGCCTTCTGTTACATTTGACACAACGAGATCAGCGTTTCTTAACGAAATTGTTGGTGCCTCTACATAATCGTAACCGTAACTTATAATGCGTAGTTTTGTTATTGAACCAATTCGAGTTGTAAATAAATTAACATCGACACCATCACCTAATATTTCTCTTACAAATAGTTGAGAGTTCGCACCTGTTGTACTATTGATGGTAATTAAAGGTAAAGAATCTTGTGTGTATCCTTCTCCACCTTTTATAAGTGTGCCTGAGTCATTAAATACAACAGATTTTATACCATTGTTTGCTAAATGTACTTCAGAAATTTGTGCATTAGCTCCATATCCTGAACCACCTGTAAAAATTAAATAATCACCAACGTTATAATTTTCTCCGCCATTTGTTATTTCTATTCTTCCAAGAGCACCAACATCATTTATTGGCCGTCTTAAAAGTTTATATACACTTAATCCAACAATATCATTTTCAAAATTAGAACCTTCAAGTGTAATAGAATTTGTTGAAACACTTTCAATTATTCTAATTTCTTCATACTTATTATTTAAAAACAATCTGATTAAATCACCTTTTTCAAATGATAGAGTTAAATCTTGGTCGAAATCACTTAATACTCTAGTGTCTCTAATAGCAACAGTAGAATCTATGACCAAAAGATCATCATTATCTTCTAAGTAAAAACTGTAGAAAAAAGATTCAGGTAATGATTTATAACCACCTCCAGAACCGTCTGTTGAAACAAATGAAATTGGAAAAACATTTAGTGTTTGAGTTGTTGTAACAAAATTAATTTGACAATTTTCAATATTACTTGTATTTGCAGCACCATCTAAAGTTAAAGAATATATTGTTTCTATAGCAACATTACTTACATTTACTAATCTATGTGTACTTTGATCAAGAAGTTGTATTGTAGCTCTTGATTCTTGTCCTAAAATTGTATCTTTAAATCCTCCAACAAAGTCTACTAAAGAAGAATTTTGTATTGTAGGATCTCTAAAACCAAATCCACCATTGACAACTTGAACTTGAATAATAGAACCTTTAGTAACTTCACCAACGGTCGCTATAGCACCAATTGGTGTTAATCCTGAAGGCGGTACAGGATTTAAACCGCCAACTATACTGACTGGATCTCCTTGATAACCCGTTTCAGGATCAAATGCAGTATAAAATAAACCTCTAAATTCTGGATTAATTTTTATTTCAGATAAAGAACCAATTAATCTTGCACTAACATCAATTTTATTATTATCATCATCATAATAACTTGCTTGAACTATTTCTCCAGTTTGAAATAACTTTTTAATATTAGAAATAAACAATTCAACATACTCAATACCTAATTGTCTATCAATTGATCGTGTCACACTTTCTACAATTGCCGTAGATTTTGATATAGATCCTGTAATTTTTGTACCAACAATATTAAAAATATTTTCATCATCAGTATCAACTCGTAAGGCTAAAGGTAAAACCCATTTACCATCAGAAGTTTTTAAAATTTCTTCTTTTGGATAATAAATTTCTATATCTTCATTATAAAGAATTTTAAATAAAAATTTTACAGAATCGGGAGTACCTTTTGATCTATAGTATTGACCAACAAATTTTAATAATTTTGATTTATCAAGAAGTATTTCTTCTGGAAAATATGGAGTTAATTCTGTTTTTATGATATTTAAATAAAAATCAGAAGCAAGATCTATATCTTTAGAATCTGAAAAAGATTGAACTGCTTTTAAAATCTGATTATTTGTTTGTAACCATTGATAATACTTTTCCAAAAAATTAACAAATTTTGGATATTCTTCCCTTACAAATTCAGGAAGTTGTTTTTCAACTAATGTAGAAGTGAGTAATTGTTCCATTATACTTTATAAACTTCTACGACAATACTAGTAGGATCTTCAGAATCAAAAGCTAACATTTTATTTCTAACAGATGAAATGACCGTTATTTTTGGTCGAATGTTAACTGATATTTCTCCAAAAGCATTTGCAACAGCCAGAGGGTTAAATTCGTTAATATAAATCTTACCTAAAAAATAATCAATCGATCCCATGACACCGTTATTTCTTCCTGAATTTAAAATTACTTTTGTGTTTTCATTTGTAACTTCATCTGGTTTGTAATAAACTATTCTTAACTGTCCAAATCTACCTTCTAAAACAGCAGAAGCTGCAGCTAACTTTCCACCACCTCCAGTAATGCGAACAGTAGCCGTAGTATAACCAACGCCTGGATTAATTACTGTTATTTTTGATAGTTTTCCATTTACAATTGTTGCTGAAGCTATTGCACCTTCACCATCACCAACTATTTCTATTGTTGGTGTAGTAGAAAATTCTATACCTGGATTTGTTACAGTAATAGATTCTACACCAGTAAATGATGAAGGTACTTCTTCAAAGAAACATTGTCTTTGTATTCCATCTTCATCTAACATTGTGAATTCAGGGTTAGAATATAAATTATCAAGAGTTGTACCTTTATCTAAAGCTACTCCATAATCTAAAATATAACTATTTGAATTTATTAAATCAGGTCTAAATTTTTTAGTTAAAAATAATTCAATTTCATTTGAAATAATTGAACTATCTAAATTATCAATTTCAGTTTTAAGTAAAGATGACCTAAAAATAGAATTAAAAGTATTTAAATTATCTTCACAAAAATTTGTTATTTTTGTTTCAATACTTGTTTTTAAATTATTTACATTACTAATAGTTTTTGTTGGATCATAATAAACTTTTGATATTAATTTTAAATAATTATAGTCAACATCTACAATTTCTGGTGTAACTGTTAAAACACTAATTGGTTTTATAATTTCTTCTTTTACAAATTCTTTTTGTGCATCAGTTATTTCAAAACCTAATCGAGGTTTTGCTGCGATAAAAACTTTACCATAAACTGGTGGTTCATTTTCTTCTCCACCCCAAACTGTAACAGCTTCAAATTGTGGGTATTTTTGTTGAATTAATTTGATATAATCATTTTTTGTTACTGCACGATTCTGTGAAGTAAATTGTAGAGGTGCTGCAAATTTAATTTGATCAACACTTTCTTTTTCTGATCCTCCAGAAGCTGATGATACTGAAGAAACAGTAAAATTAGTAAACGATTCTATTGGTGTAGTAGCAATAAAATTATTTGCTTTATTTGAAAGACTACCATTTGTTACTAAGTAATTTAAAGTGACCACACCACCATCAGGAATTTTTTTACCTAAAATATCATCACCAAAATAAATTTCATATTTACCATTTTGGCCTTCTTGCAAGTAATAAACTGTTGATGTAGGATCTATCGTCAGAGCATCTGTATTTAAATTATAAACTACTGAGTTTAAATTAGAAGAAGATTGGCGTACAGTAACTTTTAATGTTGTAGTGTCAATATTTTCATCTGGAATTAAAAAAATCTGTTTTGGGTTTGTTGCTTGACTATGGGTGTAACTATAATTAACAAGTGTGCCTTCATAAATTGACACGCTATTGAAAACAAAATTATTACCAGTTTTTGATACAGTTACATCATCTAATGTTATAAAATTATAAGAACGACTATCAATCAAATTAGAAACAAACATATAACCTTTAGGTAATGTTAAAGATCCTGGTGTTGATGATTGTGAATTGACAGTAAAATTAATTTTTGCTATTGGAGATCTAGTAGACCTTGGAGTGTACCCATATTTTTTCGCATGGGATACTACAGAATTTCGGAGAATGGCGGAGTCTAAAAAAGATTCATTTGCCAGCATATTCATATAATATGCATTGTAATGGGTATTATACGCCAGAATATCTAACAATACCGAAAGACCGGCTCCCTCAAAATCGTAGTCTGAAAATTCTGATTGTTGTTTTAGAAAAGTTTTTAAGTTTGATTTGATGGTATCAAAATCTAACTCGGTTACATTTAAGCGATCAGCCATTATCTTACTCTTTGTAAAAAGAATTGAATTGTTATTGGGTTCGTTAAGTTAATTACTAAAAAATCTAATTTTATATTATATCCGTTATTGTCATAATCAGGTATTGCAGTTACTTTGGTCACACTTACCCTAGGCTCAAAATTTTCAATAGTCTGTAATATCTCTCGTTCTAAAGTTATTGCTGTTATTGAATCTAAATTTTCAAATAACATTGATCGGATATTTGATCCAAAATCTGGTTCAAAAGGTCGTTCATAATGATTTGTTAAAATTATATTTTTTAATGAATTTATAACTGCCTGTTCGTCAATATGTTTGTTTATATCTTTACGAACAGGATGAACATTAAAAGACAAGTCTAAGTCTTTATATTGTCTTGTTGTTTTTGTTGTTACGGTAGCCATCGGTTATTTATGTTTATATTTAAAACTTTTTATTTACTTACGTGTTGTTTATTGACCGCAAATATAAATTTGACAATTCTTCATATGATAAAGGTTTATCTATTTCTTGGTCATTAATATTTTTCCAAGTTTCGGAACCATCTTCATTTTTAATAATTGTCATATAAGGAGTATTGTGAAAATGAGGTAAAGTTAACTGTATCATTCTAATCCAAAAAAGTTGCATAGCTTCTTCTTTACTATCCAGTAAAGTTGTTTCTCCATTTAAAGGATTAAAAACTCCATACTTCATCATTTTCTCCAAAAATTTAACTTACAGAACCCCAAGTTGTACCAAAATTCGTCCAAGTAACAGAATTGCCATTAAGTCTTATTGCACGACCACCGGCACCACCTGATCCTGTGATATTTCCAGCTCCGCTGCCGCCTGCATTGTTAGAACTTCCTCCTGATCCGGCTGGAGTTGCACTTCCTCCGTTACCTCCAGAAGCTCCCCAACCTCCTCCACCACCCGATCCCATATTGCCGGCAGGAAAACCTCCGCCAAAATTGTTTGAAAGGATTCTAGTTCCGTCACCTCCTGCTCCACCGGCTCCACCGCCTTGGCCGCCGTAGGCAGAATAAACACCACCACTACCTGGAAGAACTCGGCCTCCGCCGCCGCCAGCTGTACCAGTATTCTGAAAATCAGTTGCACCCTGGCCGTTTGATCCTGCGGCGCCAATACCTCCTCCAGCTCCACCCGTAAATGTTACTGTGCTGGGTCCTCTAACAGTATTTCCACCACTACCTCCTCCGGCGCCTCCGCCGCCGCCAAGAGCAGCTATGAATATTACATCCCCTCCACTTAATGTACCTAATGAAGATCCACCGCCACCTCCACCACCGCCACAAATATAACCATTGTTTGTAATTGTAAGATTTGTACTTGTGGAAATGGCATCTCCTCCAGGACTTCCAGGAAGATGAGAAGCAGGAATTGAACTGAAACTTGCACCTTGACCACCACAACCAATTATAAATCCATTATTAACTATTGAAAGACCACCTGGCCAAGAACCGCTAATAGTTAAAGCTGGTGTTCCTGTTGATGTTGAATAAATGTAAACTCCAGCGTTAACTGTAAATATTACTGCTGATGTGCCATCCCAACCCTGAGATAAAAGTAAAGTTCGTAAGTTCACATTTGTCAAACTACTTGTAACAGCTGGCGCAGAAAAACTTGATGATTTGCCATATGCATTACTTAAAGAAATTGCACCACTTGAAACACCCAAAAGTGATCTAACGGTAGCTGATCCTAAAGAAATTTGGGCTGAAGAGGATTGACCAAGCTCAGTATTGATCTGCGACATTGATATTTGGCCAGATGACTGTAAAGGCATTTATCTACTTTTCAAATTATCAATTTCTTCTTTTAACTCTTTTATAGCAGCAACTAATAAAGGTATCATATTGTGATATTGAATTGTTAGATACTCAGAACTAATTGGTGCTTCTCTAATAACTTCTGGCAATATTTTTTGCACTTCTTGAGCTGATAAACCAACATATTTCTTTTTCTCATATCCTAATTTTTGAGCTACATCATTAGGCTCATAATAAAATGCTGATAGAGTGTTTAATTTATCTAAAGCATTTTCAATTAATCCTAAACGAACCTTTAATCTATCATCTGAATAAAAAGCAGTTATGTCATTTGTAGCTCTTATTTCTCCTGTTGTACCACTTGCATTTGTTCCAATACCTAAACTTAAAAAACGAACTGATGATGTTGTATCTATTGCTTGAGGTATAGATAGTGTTATTGTTCCTGATGAAGTTATAGGACTTCCTGATACCGTTATATTTGTTCCTGATATTGCAACAGATGAGACTCTAGAATTTGCAGTACTAAAAGCTCCCGTTGCATGAGCAGAAGCTGCGTTAGCGGTTTCAAAAGCTCCGTTAGCATAAGAACCAGCTGAAGTTGCTGTATTTGATGCCGTATTTGCTCTAACAAAAGATGCATTAGCGTGAAAATAAGATGAATTAGCATGAAGGTAAGATGAGTTAGCGTAACTTCCAGATGATGTAGCTTTTTGGTCAGATGTATTTGCTGTGTTAAAAGCGCCATTTGAATGATCTAATAAATCTATACCTCTAGATACAACAGAAACAGATTGTATAAGAGCATTTACTGTACCAAGTTGAAAACTGGCATGTGAAGTATTAATGTAAGGGGATGCATCAGGCTCAGGAGTATAACCGTCAAAAAATTTCCACATTCCATCAGTAGCATCACGAAATAATCCAGAATGTTTATAAGTTCCATCATTATAATTACCAGCAAAGCCTAAATCAGGATTAGAAACAGTATTATTATTGTTAAGATAAATCATATTATCATTAACAACAAGATTATTAGCACTAACTGTTGTTACATTACCAGATACGGTTAAATTTCCAGTTATTACTAGATTACCTGTTATTGAACCACCATTTAAAGATAGTTTTGTATTTGCAGCCTCAAAAGCTGCATTAGCATGATTTCTAACGTATGTATCAGTACTTGTTGATGCTGTATTGGCTAAATTGAAAGCAGCATTAGAATGATTTCGTGCGTAAGAATCTATTGACGAAGAAGCTGCAGAATTGGCGGCCGCAAAAGCCGCATTGGCATAAACACCAGAACTTATCGCTGAATTAGCAGCCGCAAAAGCACCATTAGCGTAAGAACTTGCGGCATTGGCGGCATTGCGAACCCAAGTATCTATTGAATTATTAGCAGCATTAAATGCAGATAAAGCTAATGTATTTGCAGCATTAGCAGCCGCAAAAGCACCATTAGCGTAAGAACTTGCGGCATTGGCGGCATTGCGAACCCAAGTATCGGTTGCATTGTTAGCAGTATTAAAAGCAGCGTTGGCGTGAATGTAAGAACTATCAGCATGAAAAGATGCCGCATTAGCTTTTGAAAAAGCACTAGCAGATAAAATTTGAGCATCAGTTGCAATAGTGCCTAATGAAGGTACAGAACTTGCTAAAGATGCGGCCGAATTTGCTTGGTCAAAAGCAGCTAAAGCACTTGAACGTGCAACACCATCAACAGCATTTAAAGCATTCACTAAAGCATTATTTGCAATACTAATTGCTGATGTTGCAATTGATAGACTAATATTTGCTGTATTGTATGCTGCGTTAGCAGTATCAAAAGCAGACGCAGCAGAATCAGATGCTTCAGTTGCCGCAGTTATTGCTGAAGTAAGTTGTGTTGATACTGTTGCTGGAGTTACAGTAGCTTCAGTATTTGCAAAAAAGTTAGCAATATCACTTGTTGTAGGTACTATTGAAGATGCATTATTTAAGTTTGCTTTTAAAGCATCTGTACCAATATAATTTTTTATTAAATAATTTTCTGTGTTACCTAAATTGTTTAATTTTGAAACTGTGTAATAGTCATTAACAACAGATTTTACTTCTTTGAAAAAATTCCAATCTGATGTTCTTCGAGTGTATATAAAAGTATTTACAGATTGCAAATTTGAAATAATACTATTTACTTGAGTACTTGTGATTGAAGCCCCTAAAGTACTTAGAGAAGAATAACTACTGTAAAGAGAATTGCTATTTGCATTTAATTCATCACCAATAAAAATACTAGTAAAGTTACCTAATATTGGAGTTGTAGTTTTAAATGATTCGGTTGTATATAAAATTCTTGTTGCTTCTGCACCTATACTTACTGCACTTTGAAAGTTTGGAATATTAGATGTATCGGCAGCTTCAGAATCAGAGATAGTTACTGTCAAACCAGAAATATTATCAGTATGATATTTAAATTCATTTAATTGAATTATTAAATTATTTGCTGTGTTTGCAAGACTTAATATTTGTGCTGATGCTAAAGGATAATTGTTAGCAACATCACCTAAACACAAATTTCTTATATTCGTAGTGTTTGCTAAAAGTCTATTACATTGTGACAGTACAGGATTTTTATAGTAATTTGTTAGACCTACTGCTGAATTAGCAATTTCTTTTCTTTGCCATTCACTTAATCCGCTAGGAGAATTGTTTAGAGTGTTTTGAGATTCAGAACTTAAAAACAGTCCGCTACCAAACTTGCTGGTATCAAAATTTAAAGTTAATCTATCTTTAATAAAAGCCATATTTACATTGGGTTAAATGGTGTTCCTGTTGGACCTTTCGGTGCAGGATGTCGATGTACGTTATAAATGTTTCTTATCATTTGCATTGTTCCAACAGAGTCTCTTACATAAGCAGAACCTATAATGCCAGGTGCTTCAACTTGTACTGTTGCTGTGATTATTCCAGCCGGCACCGGAGATTCAGATGTAAATCCAGAATTTATACCACCAAGTGTCTGTATTCCAAAATATGAAAACAATTGTTTTCCTGCAAGAATGTTATCTCCTGCGTATATACTGTTCACAGCATTTAACATTCCGTTTACAGTAACATCTCCATTTAAATTTATGCCATCAGGAGCATTTATTGTTACTGTACCTAATTCACCGCCAGCTGATAAATCTAAATCTCCGCCAGCAAAAATTGATGCATCACCTTTTACTTTTGTAATTGAATCACCTTCTACTAAAGAGTAAGCATCGCCATCAACTTTCATGTCTGCATCACCTAATACATGAAGTACAGAATCACCTTCAATCGTAATGTTGCAAACACCTTTAATTAAAACATGATTATTTTTTGCAACTATTTGATAACCATCACCAACAATTTTATCTATTCTTGTACCGTCTGGTTGTATTTCTGTAAATGTTCCTATACGGTGTGCTAAACGAACTGTTTCAGAATCTTTAGTGTCATCTAATGCAAACAAATGACCAGATTCAGTTTCAGTTACATGTGCATAAGGATATTCACCTTTAAAAGATGATTCTGGTTCAGTCCAATCATTACCATCAGGTTTGTTTACGGCCATTATACTCTTCCAAAAGATCTAGCAGTATATGCTAATGATTGAGCTTGAGCAACAGTTTCAGTTGTAGCACTCACAACATTCTGTAAAGATTGAGCAGTATTTTGAACTTCAATAAAAAGATCTTTTATTTCACCAAAAGGTGATATTGAACCTGATGGTGAATTTGGATCGTCAAAAGATAATAATTCAGATAAAGCGTCTGTAAATTCTTGTACACATTTTTTCAACATCTGTGCCAATTTTGCAGGTAAACTAGCAATATATGCCAAAATTTGATTACAATACTTTAAGAAATCTGCTGTAGCTTTAACTACATCAGTTATAAAATCTGCTGCCTTCTTTATCATTTTTAATACTTCTTTTATTTGTCTAATTGTTACTTGAACAGCCGTACCCATAGGACCACTAGAAAGACCAGCAAAAAATTGTTTTATTGCCTCTCGAGCTTGTTGTACAAATTGATAAGTTAACATTTTTTCTTTTGCAATATCAAATCTCAATTTCTTTTTAAAATCACAAACATGTTCAATTGCATTATTTGTTAGAGCTATCGTACTGTTTGCAATTTCACCTCTCGCTAAAGGAGATGTGGTTGGTTGGCCGTCAGCTCTTGTTACCACACCAGGAGGAAGTTTAGGAGTTTTATCTGCTTGTTCTTGTGTTAATTGAGGTACAAATCCTGCTGATTGGCCGTATGTTGAAGAACCATTTCTTGATGCTGAACTTGTAATATTAATTACACTTGTTGATTGTATTCCTGGTAGAATACCTACGATGATTGGATATTGTAAAGTTTCGGGATCTAAAAAGTATCCAACGACCCATTCACCCTCTCGAGCTATCGATGTTGTACTTCCTGTTGACAAAGGAACGACAGCGTGAGCCCATGGAAGGTTATCTACTGGACTTTCTTCAATATTTGGTGAGTGTAATCCAATAATTCTCACCTTGTACATTCCAATGTTTAATGGATCGTGAGCATTCTCAATAATACCAACCCAATTCATCGGGTCAAAATTACCATAATCCTTTTTAGTTTGTGTAACTATCATGCGTAATACCTCGCATCATCTACGGTTGCTGTTCGAATAACTCCAGCTTCTCTGTTAGAAGAATCACTAGCGCACTCGATAACAACCTCATGTATCGTAGGAGTTATACAATGATGTGCAGCTATGACCATATATTTTCCATAAAGACTTTTATCATAATTATCATCATCTTTTAATTTTTCTCCAAGTTTTGGAACTAATAATTCAACATTCACACCTGATGTAATTGAAAAATTACCAGGAATTAAAACTTGAACTCTTTGTGTTAGAAAATTTTGAATAATTGCTTTTCTTTGAAAGACATACTTGTAAGGGTCATCAACAAAATTTAAAGACTCAGGATCGTTTTCTTGTATGTATTCATTTTCATTTCGATAATATCCAAAAACATACACAGATTGTTTAGCATCAAACATCTCAATATTTTGTTTGCCTTTTTTATTTTTAACAACGGTCAAATTAGGCACTTTATTACCGTGTTTCATAGTGTGATAGTGGTCATCAAAACTTATTTCTCTTTGTGCTATTGTTCTGGTTATTGGATCAAATCCTATAAATTTACCGGCATAAACTCCATTTTGAACATTCTTTAAGAAATCAAACTGTGTTAAAACTTTAAAATTCTTTACACCAAAAAAAGTTGTTTCTTCGGCTTTATCACCTAATGCAACATTCTTTGGTATAAAATTTAATTTAGCAACAGGTGAATTTAAAAGCAATTTTGCAAGATTTACAAAGTTATATCCTTTTATATTTTCAAAAAATAAAAATGTCGGTGATTCTTTTTCATCTAAACTTCTCTTTGCACACCAGTCAATCGCATCTAATGGGTGTAAATTTGGTATAACAACTTTTCTCATACCTATTGTTTCTGCAAATAATCCACCATTTTTTGTTTCTCGGTCTATATTAACATTTAAGTATTCTTTTAATATAGATGTTGCAATATTTCCATAAGTATTTTCATATGATTGAGTTACACGAAGTTGTTCGGATAAAATATATTCATCTGAAATGAAATGTAATATGTAAGCTTCCGATGTTAAGTTTACATTTTTTCTATTTGATTGTTTGAAAATTCTAAAGACTTTTGTAAATGTCAAAGGGTCACTAGCACTACCAAACTCATTTTTTTGAATATTGACAATTAAATTTTCAGAACCATCAAGTGACAATTCATCTGTTAGGCCTTTAGCGTCTAAAATCACAATATTGCCATGCATACAAGGTAATAAAATACTATCGTAGATATTTAATTCTTGAAATATACCTGAAATATCTACTTTTTTTTCTTTGTAAACTAAAGACAACTCTTTAATTAAAAAATCAGAAACATTTACTGTCATGAATTAAAAACCTCAGTAAACTCATTTTCAACTATAGGTACAAATTCTGGTTTTAATATTTTTATTGAACGCTTATTTTCATTTTCTTCAACTTCATAATTGTAATAACTTAAAGATTCTTTTGTTATATCAATCGTCAATTCTGTACCATCTTGCAAAGTATAATTAGATGAAGAAGAAGTTAAATTTGCATAAGCATTTTGAGTTAATGATGTTTTTTCAATGGACAAAACTTCATTTAACTTAGTATTTGTTTTGGTTTCAACTCTTAAATAGGTCTTTATATTTGTTTGAGCCCAATTTGTTCCTGCACCTTCGGTTGAGTTGTTTGCATATTGTTCTGATTGATATTTTACATCAATATATTTTTTAAGTGAAGAATCACTCAAAGGCCAGTCAAATTGTGGATTTAAAATTTCGTTTAGTAGTAATATAATCCAATGCCTTTCAGATGAACCATAAATTTTATGTGCAATAATATCAGGTGTTTCTCCATCAGAAATTAAATATTCATAATACACCACAGAATTGTCTCTAAATTCTTTTTCAAAAGAAACCTTTGATGTAATATTGGTTAGATAATCAATATTATCTGGTGATAATGTGTATGGTGTTTTTGGAAAATATTTAAAAAATTTTGCCATTATTCATTCTCACTACTATTAATTTGACCAAAGTTCTCTCTCAAACTTAATCGTCCCTCATCTCTTGCAAAGTTTGCTTTTGTCAACATTTCTGTTTCTTGGAATTCCAAAGACAATCTAATTGCAACAGGCATACCTGTAAATCCTTTTCTAGCCGTCAAATCACTCGGCACTTCATATGTAGCAAAACCATTTGGTGCATAATCTATATCTACATTCGTTAAAACACAAGTTGATATTTTTGGAATGTTAGGATTTTCTTGGCCATTGTAATAAAATTTAATATCAAATTCTGAAGGCGGAACTAAAAAGAATCCTCCAACACCACCTGAATTTTCTGAACCTAATAATTCTGGTGCTTGATGAAATCTAAATCTATCTAAAATTCTTTGTACTTCAGACGCTTCTCTAGATAATCTAGGATAAAACATAAAGTCGAATCTAAAGTTTCTTAATTTAGGTGATACATATAAAACTTCAAGTTGCGGGTTAGCAACGGCTCCAAATCCTCCAGCAAAAGCTGCACGACCAACATCACCAAACATTCCTGCAACGGCGTTTGCAATAAATGGACTTGCATTTTTACCAATAATGTCCATTGCATCTTTAAAAGAAGTTGTATCCCTTAAAGCTGAAGCTGCGGCTCCAGCAGCAGCAAATAATCCACCACCTAAAGCTACTTCGTTATACCCTTGCTGATGAGTAAAATTTAAAGTATCTGGCATATAAAGAGCAATCGTATCCGTTGTTCTTTTTATTGTTCGCACACCAGCTAAAGATTTATATGATGATGCTTCTGAAATTGTTGTAGAGCCTACTTTCGCAGCAGAACTAGGAATATTTCCTATTCCCAATTTTCTTTCAATTTGCTCTAATTTACTGTTAGCTTCTTTTGCAAAATTTGTTGATTTTTCTGCAAAATTTGATACTGTCGATAAAACAGAATCTAATCCACCTATTCCTGTGCCACCAACCGAAGAATTTAGATTTCTTCTATTTGTAATAATTGAAGGTTCATCTCCAAAGCCAGTAATACCTTTGTAACTCGTTTTATTTTGCTCATTAACATGAATTACCATGTAATGACCTTTATCGTAAGAACCTAAGTCTATAGGATATCTTAATGTATTTGAATTATATTTTCCGCCAACCAAATTCTCTCTTGAATCACTAGGTCGAGTGTACGGGTTTTTATTAAATGATATATCCGTAAATTTAAAAATAGACATTTTTTGCCTTTAAAGTTGACTAGATAGTATTTATGTCATATAAAGGAAGGTTTATACCTAACAATCCTAAGAAATACAACGGTGATCCTAATCATATCATATATCGTTCTTCTTGGGAGGTAAGAGTAATGAAGTATTTGGATGAAAATCCAAATGTCATATGGTGGGCATCTGAAGAACTGCCCATACCGTATCGCTCACCTATAGACAACCGAATTCACAGGTATTTTCCAGATTTTATAGTAAAAGTTCGGAGAAAAGATGGTCTGGTTATGACATATATTTTAGAGGTAAAACCAGAATCTCAGACCAAAATGCCTGTACAGAAAAGACGCACAAAGAAGTTCATTCAGGAAGCTGCAACATACGCAATCAACCAAGAAAAGTGGAGAGCTGCCGACATATTCTGTAAAGAACATGGTTGGCAATTCAAAATACTTACGGAGAATGATTTGGGATTGTAGCATAAATAATAGATGGCTACATTACTCGACAGAATACAATCATCGCTCGCAAAAGAAGGTTTGAGACCCCGCACTCAACAAGCAAGAACCTGGTTGCAGTCTAAAGTTAGGTCATTAAATCCTTCAGAAAAAGAATTTTTTAGAGATAGAGAAAGAACAGTAAAATCACCATTTATTGGTCGCATGTACTTTTTCTATTATGATCCAAAGACAAAAGATAAGTTACCGTATTTTGACAGATTTCCTTTAGTGATACCTGTTGAACCATACAATGATGGTTTTCTCGGTTTGAATTTGCATTACATTCACCCAAGATACAGAATCACTTTATTGGATAAACTCAGTCAAACAGCAACAGATACTAGGTTCGATTTGAACACAGAACTAAGAGTTAATTATCAATATTTAAAAGGCGCAACAAAAGCATTTGAAGCCATTCCATGTATTAAAAGATATTTGTATTCACATGTAAGGTCACGCTTCATCGAAATATTTGCTGACGAATGGGACATAGCTTGTATGTTACCTATGGAAACATTTGTTGGCGCCGGCACAAGTAAAGTTTACGCAGAATCAAAGGGCAAATTCTAATGTCATTCGCACCAAATTTATTTCTATCAAACATTCGTGCAAAAGATGGTCTTGCACGGCCGAATCGATTTGAGGTTGTTCTACCAATACCTCGTTACATAAACAATTTTATTGGTAATTCTGTATTCGAACAATTGTTTAATTTACCAAATACAATCTTTACAAATGTTTCTGATATATTAGGTGGAGTTTTTGGAAGTCAGCCGGAAGATCCTCAATCTAAAACAAGTAACGCTTCGATCTCACGATACTTGGCCCTTCAATGTGAATCAGCTGAACTTCCAGGTAAAACACTTGCAACAGCTGATGTAAAAATCTATGGTCCAACATTTAAAGTACCATATCAAACTCAATATGCCGACACAACATTGACTTTTCTATGTACAAATGAGTTCTATGAAAGAAAGTTATTTGACCGTTGGATGGAAGCAATCATGCCAACAGACACAAATAATTTAAGATATGCAAAAGACGAAGAAACTCGGTATCTAACAAACATAAAAATCATTCAATATGATGAATTTATTAAACAGATTTATGCAGTAGAATTGATTGATGCGTTTCCAGTTGGAGTGTCATCACAACAATTATCTTGGCAGGATGACGGTGTGCATAGACTATCTGTTCAGTTTGCATATCAAAAATATAGAACAATTTATTCTGGCACATATAACTTATCTCAGGCAGCTGCTGCATTATTTGGAAGTGCTGGTGAAAGATTAGTTACTGGTCTTGGAAGAAATGTAGATCAGACAGTAGGGAGAATATTCTTTTAATTAAGTGAGGAAATTATGTTACCAAAAGTTGATGTACCAATTTATGATTTGAAATTATTATCTGTAGACAAAAAGATTAGGTTTAGACCATTTACAGTTAAAGAAGAAAAATTGTTTCTGATGGCTTCGGAATCTCAAGATGCCGAGTCTGTATTGAATACAATAAAACAAGTCGTAAACAATTGTATTTTAAGTGATATAAATGTAGATTCATTGCCAGTTTTTGATTTGGAATATTTGTTTTTAAATCTCAGGGCTAGATCTATTTCAGAATTAGTTACTTTAAAATACAAATGCAATAATACAGTTGAAGAAGATAAGAAGTGTGGTAACATAGTTCAATTTGATCTGAATTTGTTGGATATAAAACCAACAAAAGAAAATGACCACACCAATAAAATAGAAATAAATGACAAACTTGGTATTGTTATGAAGTATCCTAGTTTTGAAATGATTGAGAAATACAAAGATGCAAAAGATGCTAGTGTAATTGTAAATTTAATTATTGATTGCATTGATTACATTTATGATGCAGAAAATATGTACTATGCTAAAGATACTCTACGGCAAGAACTTGAAGAATTTATAGATTCTTTGCAGTCAAAAGAGTTGGAGAAACTTAAATTGTTTTTCGAATCAATGCCAAAGATCAAAAAGAAACTACAGTTTAAATGTAATAAATGTAATCATGAAGAAGATATTGATGTAGAAGGAATTCAAAGTTTTTTCGGTTAATTTTTGGTCATGAAAATTTAGGTAACTACTATCAAACTAATTTTGCATTGATGCAACACCACAAATATAGTTTGACAGAATTGGATAACATGTTACCTTGGGAAAGAGATATTTACGTGAATATGTTAGTTCAGTATCTTGAAGAAGAAAATGAAAAAATAAAAACAGCTCAACAAAATAGGAAACGATAATGGCTAGTTTTGCAGACGTAGTAAAAAGACAACGAAAAGAGGGTTCTAGTCGAACTGGTGCTCTTGCTTCGGCTGTTGGCCAAAAAACACTAGAGGCAATAGATCCAAGAAAATTCTTCGACCAAAGTGGTGTCTTAACTTCTTTATTTCCTTCTTTAAAGGCTTACAAAGCTCGTGGAGTTGGTGATAAAGATTCAAGTGATAAAAGTCTAAACAAACTTGCAACATTACAAGCTTCTGGTGATGCAGCGACAAGAGTTTCACTCGAAGAAATGGTAATCAAACTTGACAATAATTTAGTTTATAGTCGAATGATTGCCAAAAATTCTACTGTCTTGCCTCAAATGGCTAGAGATGCAAATCTAACAAAACAAAACATTGGTCGTTTATTAAATCTTTTTGGCGGTTCACAAGCAACAAGAGCATCTGATTATTTTAAAAGAGCTGGTGAAAGAGAGTCAGCAGTTGAGGCTGCACTTGCAAGAAGAACTGCAAGACAAACACAACCAACTCCAACACAAGTAAAGAAAGAAGATAGTAGCACCATTTTAATGATGTTATCTGGTCTTTTTACTCCATTAACTGGTGCAATAGGTGGACTTATTACTTCAATAACATCATTTGCTAGTGACTTAAAAGCTTTATTAGGCATTACTTCATCTATGGGAATTTTGAGAGCTGCTATTGCAGCTTTAACTTCTCCATTGGCGCTTCTAGTTGCTCCTGTTGCAGCTTTAGCTGCTTGGTTAATTGGAAATGATAAAAAAGGTGAAAATTATGTAGATGAAAATGGCCAATTACCAGGAGGAGTTACACCCGAACAAAGTATGCAGCAAGCTCCAAATATAGATGAATTTAATAATAGGATTGGTGGTAAACCAATGGGTTTACCTCAAGCAATGAAAGAAACACAAGCAGAACAAGCCATTGAAGCAGGTAGAAAAGCAGATGTAACAGGTTCTTATGGCGCAGTAGAAAGAATTAGAGCCGAAAGATCATTGAATCCTACATCACCAACAAAAGTAGATTCGAGTGAGATTAGTGAAGATTTAGTTAACTTTATTAAATCAAAAGAAGGTTTTACGCCAAAAGCAAAATGGGATTATAAACAATGGAGCGTTGGTTATGGAACCAAAAGTTTTGAAGGTGAAACAATCACCGAAGCTGAAGCAGATCGGCGCCTAAGAGAAGAAGTTGCTAAATCACAAAAGAGTGTAATCGATCATGCTTTGAAACATGGTTATAATTGGGATCAAAAGAAAATAGATGCACTAACATCATTTGCTTACAATTTAGGACCGGCCGCACTAAGCCAACTTACAGCAAATGGAACTAGGTCTGATGAAGAAATAGCCAAAAAACTTTTAGAATATAATAAAGTCCGTAAAGGTACCGAACTTGTTGAAGAAAGAGGATTGACCGCAAGACGAACACAAGAATTTGCCATGTTTGCTGGAACAACACAACAAGCACCAACATTGGCGGCAACACAACCAACAATGGGTTCAAAAGTAGCAACAGCGTCAAGTTCTGTTGCAGAAGGGCGTATGCAATTGAGCACATCGCCAGCACCTTCAGTAAACTATGTTAATAATAGCAAAAATGTCCAACAAACTGCACCATCATCTACTACTGCATTGAACGCATACGATCCATTTATGTTTGAAAGTTTAGTAAGCCGCCAAGCATAAAAAACCCGGCGCTAGGCCGGGTTGCACTTGCATGGGATTTTTTAGTCTTGATTTGCCAAAGATTTGAAGTAATCTAAATCTTCATCATCCGCACCTGATGTATCAAACGGAACATCATCATCTTCAGATAAAGAAGCGGCAGCTGCCTTAGTTGCTACTGCTGCAGGAACTGCCGTACCAAGAACTTTATCTAGGCGCTCTTTCAATTTATCGTATGACTTGAATTGTTTTGGTTCAACAAACTCTTTTAGAGAATGTTCTTTCTTCCACAATTCTTCCAACTTGTCATCGTCACCATCATATATTGCAGAAGGACTTTCGAACTCTGATTTATCGTAGTTTTGATAACCATCAACTTTACGAATTTTCAGTTTAAAGTTTGCGCCTTCCCACATATCAAAAGGATTCATTGGCTTCTCATCAGCAAATGCCGGATCAGGATTCATAGCCTCTGTAATCTTATCAAAGATTTTCTTACCAAATTTAAACAGTTTGATTTGACCTTCGTTTTCTTTATTTGAAGGATCAGAAACAATCAATACATTAGCGATATATGAAAGTTTACGTTTACGGTCACGAGCAATGTTTTTATTTGCTTCGATGCCTGAATTCCATAATGTAGAATTTGCTTCACACACAGGGCAATTTTGATTTACTGTTGTCAAACAATTATCAATTAACCAACCACCAGGTCCTTGAAAACCATGTGAGAACACACGAATCCAAGGAAGAGCATCATCACCATCGGCTTGAGGTGCAGGAAGAAAACGCAGAACTGCCATGCCATTTCCTGCTTTATCAACAGAAGGTTTCCAAAAACGATCATCTGCACCACCGCCTTCAGCAGGTTGCGCTGTTGCTTCGATTGCTTTGGTAAGTTTAGAGAGGTCAGAACGACCACGTTTTAGGTTTGCGAAACTACTCATAGTATTTCCTTTCGTATAAACGGATTATTAACGGTATATAAACGACTTATCCACAAAAACATAGTATATCATTTATTTAGTAAATTATCAAGCGTATTTAAGGTATCTTTTACATCTTTGTGAAGTATGCCAATACCATTTGCTTTATTCCAAGCCACAATTACATCAGGTGTATCATCAATAATTACAGCGTCAGGTGTTGCCCATTCTTTCTTATGTTTTCTGCCAGGCACAATATTTACTTTATAATGAATACCATTTGAGCGAAGCCATTTAATTTTTTGGTCTGTTACTTCACCATGAAACTTTTCTCCACCAGAAGAAGAAAGAATTTCTACATGAATTTTTGGATGTTTCTGTATGTAAGATAATAATTCTTTTCCACCAGGAAACCACTCAAGCTCTTCAAAAGCATTTTTATTCAGAATGAAATCTTCCCAATTCTTTGACCATTCTTTTCTATCACGCTTCTCTAAGGATTCTTGGCCATACAAATCTCTAAACTTCTTTTCAAAGTCACAGAGAACACCATCCATGTCTAGGTAAATCTTAGTTATCATTTATCACTTTCTTCAAAATCAACTTATATTTTACTACATCTTCTGGTAAAAATGCGGTATACTTTTCAAGTTTTCTTCGGTAATCTGGCCATCGAATTGTATCGGTAATCTGTTGTGTCCAAACGGGAATGAATTGTAAAATTTTATTTAAAATAATTATAGTTTCTATGTTTACTTCTTTACGCAATCCCATTGTAAGCAACATTGGGTATTCACCATTCACAACTCTAAGTAAATGATTCGGATCTTTTATGTGCGAAAAAAGATCTTTACAATCATTCTCAAAGGTATACGATAATGACTGGATTACCTTTTGTCTTTTCAGATACTTTTGTTGTGCATCATCTAATAGTAAATCACCAATCCATGTTACTGAATCTTCAACAAAATTAGAAACTATAAAGTCAATTAATTCTTCTTTTTGATTAAATTTTCTTGACAGTTTGTAATAATGGTATTTGTCTTTACGATTTTCAAAGTTGGTTATACTGACATTTGTTTTACCACCATACTTAAAATAATCGTATTTGTCGGTTGTAAAATGCAGTTTTAGTGATTGGAAGATTTCAAATGTTTCATAACCATTCATATCGGAAGTCTAGAAGTTTTCACTTTGAGTAAATTGGCTTTCTCTGCTTGTTCTTGCATCTTAGCCTTGAGTGTTGAATTTACAAGAGAAGCTGCAACTTCTATTTCAAGTCCAGTTTGTTTGCAATATTCTACTATAGCTTCAAGATAAGTATAATCCGTGTTTGCGACCATACCTTCTATCTTCACAGCGAACTTACGCATTTCTTCTCTTGTTGCCATTACTTCTCACTTGCAAGTTTATAATCTAAATCCATTAACCATGAAGTTTTTGGGCATTGATTATCATAACATTTTTCAGATTTCATTACTGACTTTGGTATCTTACAAATAGGACACCTTTCAGATGCCTCTGTTGGAAATTGAATAACATCATCATTTAAAGGAAAAGAAAGAGCAGGTTGTGCAGCACCTAAGTCAAGCGTAATATCGTTTGATTCAGGTGTAGATACAAAAGGAAAATTATTTTGTGGAATACCAGAAAAATCCCATTGATTATCACTTTCAATTTCTTCATCGGGTTTAACTATATCCAAAACGCCAGTAAAATGGAAACCTGCACCACGCAGAAATGATTCGAAATTTTCTAAAACAGTATCTAAACTACCTGCCTTAAATTCTGTGGTATGAGTTGATGAAGCATGTTCTTCATCACCACGGAAAATATCATAATCAAAGTGTTCACATGTAAAAGTATAACGAGCCATTATTTTACCACCGATTCATAAAGAGTTTCAAATTGTTCGTGTACTGCCACTTCTTCATCATAGTTTTGTTTATGATAAACTTTGACCAAACGTGATACCAGTTTTTTAGGTAACTCCATTTTCTTTGCGGTCTCTGCAATCGATTCACGAATAAAGTCTTGTTCGCCATCAATTCTTGCCATCGAATCGGAACATTCTTTGATGATCTTGTAAAGTTTTTCTTTATCTGGTTCCGATAATTTATTAATTGTCATTTGTTTAACTGCCATAATATAAAACTCCTTATTTTCTAGATGTTGCTTGTTGCGCTACATTGTGTGATTGAGCTGAAGCTGCAAATGCGATACAAATAATATCTTGACTTTGTACATATGAACAGCGTACTGATAATGGGTCGATTCCCTTTTCAACGGCACGATTAATGTTTTCTGCCATTAAACTGCGATCATGAATGTTGTACCAACCAATCGCAATTAGTGCCGTTAAAATTACTGATGTGATACAAAGAGCAACCGTATTATCACCTTTTTTTAAATCGAATTTGTCCAATTTTTCATATCCTTTCGTATGTAAAAAATATGGCGACCAATTGTTGTTAAATGTTCCATATTTCTCCATTGTGGGTTAACATAATCTGCATGATAAAACAAAGCACCTTTTGATGGATCTTCAATCTTATCATGGTTCGCATAAACATAAACTGCTAAGTTACGAATATCATTATACAACGGACTGTTGCTGTTTGTCAAGCTCTTTGCGACTGATATTGCCTTTGGTCGTTCTTCGCACCACCAAGAAAACTGGCAAGTGCCTCTAATTTTTTGTTTAACAACACCACAAATATCATTCTCAAAATGTCCAGATTTGACTCTGTTAATTGTTACAAATGCCACCGCTATTTGGCCTTTCGTAGGCTCGTGTGCCGATTCAAAATAAATGTTTTCTGCCAAACATTCGACTTGCTCTTTTGCATCAGGCGACATAAAAGCGTAATAAGCTTTGTAAGGTATTTTTACAACATTTGTTACCGAAAGTGCGGTAAATCCTATAGTAAATGCAATCAAACTAATTGTGAAAAGCACTATTGCTCTTTTCATGACTTCTCCTTAATTGTTAGGGGACGGCCGAAGCCGTCCTTGTCCCATCAGGTAGATTTTTTAGTTGTTGTTTTAGTATCTACGGTTATATTCGAAACGAAATTATTCAAAGTCGCTGCTTTGGCGATAACTTCTGATTCAGAGGGAAATGGTGGATACCCTGGATGTTTCGGTGGGTCCTCACCTTTGAGTTTGGCAGTATCACAATCTACTGACCATTGATTGGCGATTTGTTCACGCTTACCATAATAATCGTCATTGAGCATATCTCTCGCCATTTTGAGTAGCTCTAGCCGTATTTCAAACGGTGTCATATTTGACATAATTTTCTCCTGTGTGTTTGTGTGTCACCAGCGGTTGTGTGTATGCTGGTATCTTATTTAGTCCCAAAGATTGCGGTAATATCTACCAAACAACCTTAGACCGTTTTGTATTCGTTTATTATGTTTATCATAACCTTCTTTATCAAATACTGCGGTGTGATTAGGACCATGTTCTAAAGAATACATTTTTGGTTCACCTTTTTCATCCCACTCACACGGCACAGATTTTAAATCTGAATTACCAGAATGAAATTGTGCATCATTGTCATCATCAACTAATTGCTCAAATGTCCAAATCATTTCATCCATTACCCACTCAAATCTTTTGAAATGATTGGCATCGGTGTCCCACTCATTTTCTTTTGGTGGTGCTGATGTACTACGCAATTCTTCTGGCACATCTTCATCATCTACAAAAGGTGCACCGTGATTTGTTTCTTTTAATTGTTTTAGCATTGGCAAAATAATAAGTGCCAATGTGTGATCCATTGACCAAGTATCCCATCGGTCAATTTTAACTTTGATAGTTCGTTTGCGTTTGGATTCAATCCAATGGCAAAGTTTAGTCAACCACGAAGGGTTTCCATTTTTGTCTTGAGTTAACCATTCACCAAAGCCGTGAACATACTTGTCATACGCTTTCGTGTATTCAAATGTTGTTTTATCGTATTTTGGAATAAAAAATAGAATCTTTTCGGCGATTTGATATGGCCCAATCCAATTTTTATAAGGTCCGATTTTTACTTTCATGTCAATACGTATGTCAAATAAGCAAATATGAATAATACTAAAAATTTAAGGAAGAAAACACATAAACCTAAAATGGGTTTCCGAAAAATGTACAACACAAAAAACAATAACACAATCCATAAAGAAGCTACAAAATCAATCGGTGTGTTTTCGACCTTATCAATAATTGGTTCAGAAGCTTGTTTAATCTCCTGAATAGGTTGCAAAATAAGAGGCATAACTTTTCACTTTATCATCATTACGAATATCGGATACATGTTTGCGTTGTTTAGAATTACCCATCCATGCAAACTTTGTACACAATGTACATCTACAAGAGCGTTTGGATTTCTTTCTCTTGTAATTTGCCATTATTTCTTCTGTGCTTCTTTCTTAGGAGCAGGTTTTGCTGCTTCTTTTTTAGGTTCTACTTTTTTTGCATTTGGATTTTCAGGAATGTTCGGCGGGCCAGCTTTTTTTGGTGGCTCAGCTGCAATTACTGCTGTTGCAAAAAGTGTTGCTACTACTGTGCTTAATACTTTAGTCATTACAATCTCCTTAATTAAGAATGGTGATTGATTCTGTTGCCAAGTTCAATCACCGAAAACTCCGGTCAGCGGTTAGGCTGCCAGCGCAAATCTTTCATCGTTTGCATTTACTTGTTTGCTTCTTCGGCCGAGTAGTCTCAACCCTAACGGCTTTGGCGTTGCCGATTCTCCAGTTGTTCATTACATACGCTGTCGAAACTATTTCATCCCCATCAGAAGCATACCATACTACTGCAACATAGCAAGTTCATTATGTGCCGTTGCAGGGCATTTTGCCTTAACACATAACTAGATATGCTTTTGGTGGAGATGGGCGGAATCGCACCGCCGTCCAACGCATTTTTTACAACCTTCAACGAATTAGGTGTGATGGTCAGCTTTCGCCTTTGCTACCAGAATACTCGGTTCGTACCATCACATAAAAAAATAATTTTTACTTACTAAAAAATGGTTCCATCTTTGTGCCAACACCAATGACACAAAAAGAATTTGGTTCAACTCTTTCAACCAGAGTCCAAGATTTAGTATTTGGATTCATAAACATCACAACAGGATGAAATACTTTTTTATCGCCTACTAATCTATGACCTACGGCAGTTATAAAAGGTTTTTCACCATGTTTTGCAGTCGTTTCTTCAAGCATTTTTTGATCAATACAGATTGTCTCAAAATGCACATATTCGACCTGTGCTATAGCTAACGCAGGAAGAAACAGTAAAGTTGACAATAATTTTTTCATTACCTATTTATATGGGACTATTATATCGCAAAATGTATTCTTGGAGAGGCAAAAGATAATCAGATTTATTTTCTATAAAAATAGATGGTGATGAAGCATCTTCTACCGCAATAGCTACCACGATTTGATTGATTGGTTTACCAGTTCTTTCCTCAAACATTTCTGCATATGCCGAACATTGCATGAAATAATTCTGTATATGATCTTTATCTTTTACTCTAGTCGATGTTTTCCAATCAACAATGGATAACTCACCTTCCCATTCTGCAATACAATCACAACGACCTGCAATTCGCAATCTGTCACTATATAACGGTTGTTCTATACCGTATATGTTTCCGATATGATTATCTAAGAAAGGTTTCACTTTGAGAAATAACTCTTTCGTATCAGGCATCATCGATTGATACTTTAGATCACTCATTTCATTCAAAAGATATTTCTCAACAGCGTTGTGCAGTTTTGTACCACGGCCAGATGCAGCTCTTGAAATGCGATTAGCTTCCTGTTCACCAACTCTTTGGCGCCATTCGTAAATTGCTTTTTTATTGTAGTTTGATAATACGGTTGTGATAGACGGGTAGGATTTTCCTCCTGGTGTCTTGTAAGTCCTACCCGTTTCTGTTGTTTCTGATTCTAATTCAAAATCAAGTTCACTCAATTTTACATGATTAAAATTCTTCATTATCCTGGCGATTTGTGTCCTTCCACTAACCACGGGAAGTGTTGTCGCATATACCTTTCTCTGTTTTTCTGTAGATTTTCATTTGACCAGTCACCCAATTCATTCTCATTTTCTTTTCTTAATTCTCCCTTAAAGTGTTGTTGCAAAAGTGCTGCTTTTGTTTCAATACCTTTTCGTTTTGCCATACTTTCTCCTACAGGAAGTTAGCATGATATAATTACAACATCACCATTCTTTTGGTACACTATATTTTTTCGAATGTGCTCGACCAGGGTTTCTTCTTTCTATATTTCCTATTACGTATTTTTGAAAATCGGATGGTGGCTTTAAAGCACCAACGGTGGTGGGATCAACGAGGGTAGCTGGCGCTTCATGGTAGCGCTCTATTGAGGGGTTTGATTTCATGTAATCGTCATATTCAGACATTTTCATTACATGTTCAAAAATCTCACCCGTATCTTTATTACGGAACGTATATGTTGGCATATTGTAAAGTTATTTAGGTAATTTAATCCACATTTCAGTAAAAATTTGTTCCCAGAAATCAAAAGCTTTTAATGCTTCACCTGCATGTTCAAGTTTCAGTCTTTTATTAAATTCTTTTACCAACTCACCACGATTATCAAATTTATACCACTCACCAGAACCAGGAACGATTCGAGAAATTAATTTTCCACCATACATATCACCAAGGTGGCGGACATAAACATGAGCAAATAACTGATGATTATTTTCTGATCGATATAATTCATACAGATAATCCATATATCTTACTGTATGATCACCCAATACATGTTCATGATTAGGATTCAACTCATTTAAATCCTGTTGTATTCTGTAAGTTCTTTCAAGTCCATCTAAACCACCAAACAGTCCAGCTTTTTTAGAAAAATCTTCAAGCACAGAATACACCTGCAACATTTCATACAAATAATATATGTAATGTTCTTTTGTTATTTCACCTCTCAACAAATACTGAATGAAAGGTAAATTTTCTACTCGGCGATGTTTTTCATCCGTTACTTCTCTTAATATGCTCATGCAGTTTTATACCACAACGGTATCTCTCTTTTTGTCCATTTAGCGAAATGTGCTTTACGCTCAATATAGTATTTATGATAGGACGCCAAGGAGTTACCGGCGATTTTACATTCATCAGGCATCGCTGGTGTTGGTGGATAAAAATCTCCGCCAGGTATTTTATTTGGTGCTACATCTAAACAATTTAATAGGCGACTACATGCATGTTTTTTGCCATAACGAAAAGTATATTCTTCACACAAAAATTCCCACATCGTAAACAACCATCTATAATTTGCAACATTGGCTCGAACCCACACACCTGATGGGTGATTAACATGCGATGCTTTCATTAAGCGATCTTCACGCTCATCGTATAATCGCCAACGTTTGATTCTTCGACCATTTGCTGTTTTATCAAAGTATTCATCACCGTCAAGTACACGATGAGCTGTGGACATGAGTTGTGCATATTCGATAATCATTTTGACCACATGTTTATCTAAGTGCATTTCGGCACAGATACGTGGGTCACGGTCAAGATAAAAGATGTTCATTCGTACTGTTGTTTTATATCTGAAAATTGATTAGATTCTTTAAATTTTCTAAGCTGATGATATTCTCTGCACATATCTTCGAATTGAGAAAAACATTCTTCAAATCTCAAATGATATAATTGTTTAATGCCAAGTAGAATGTTTGCAAGTTCATCTTCTGTAAATGGTCTTTGCCTATCCATTACATTTTTATAAACCAAATCAATATCATCAACAACATTCCAACATTTCATAATCGATTGCTCTAAGTCAAATATGTCTGACATTACCATCTCCCATCATCTATCCAAATTCTTACAGTTAAAAATAAAATTGAAATACGGAAATTATCTGTGAACCATATTTCATCCAAGTTTTCAAATTTAAAAACAGGAATCCAGGCCCAATGGTATGGATTCACCGTTAGTGTAACACATGCACCGCTATATTTGAGGTAATTGATTAAGCGGTCATCCATGGTATATTTTTTTCCGTTTCAATTGATTCAGAACCATCATATTCTGTAATTCTGAATCTAGTTCCTACAGGCAACCAATCAAAACACAAATCATCAAGGCCGCCAGCATATGCATCTGGATATTCTTCAGTAACATATTCAACTAATTGATCCAACCAGTTATCAGATTGTTCTTCTAAAATTTGAACAATCATCGGATCATAAATCAACTGTTCAGCATTATCTAACAATTGGTTCCATGTATACCAACCAGCACCAAAACCTGGTGAATAAATTACTGCAACATGGCCATCACGGATTACTTTTTTCATTTTTTCCCTCAATTTTATCGACTGAAGCTTCTAACTCTTTAAATGATTTTGATGCCTGTAGTTTAGCGTTCAATTGCCGATTGCGTTTAATTTCTTGAATCAAAAGTTTGTTTGAATCGTCAGTAGCATAACGCAATTTTACAAAGGCACGATAACCATCTTTCTCATGCTGAACACGGTACTGTGTACGCTGAACACCAACAAGGTTCACTTGTGAAATTACCAATTTAGTGGTACGGTCAATTTCACGCACAACGGTAGAATCTAATTCACCAACTTCGGCCGCATAATCTTTTAACATGGCACTTACATGTGATGAAAAGTTCGATGCAAGTTCACGCTTAGCGGACAACATAGCTTTGTCAACGGAGAATTGAAAATCTTTTGAATACTCAGTCGCAACAGCATACAAAGCACCATCTTTTTCTTTTTCTGTAAACCACTTAGGATATTTGACTTCATCACCTTGACTTGGTTTACTGCCAAATTCTGGTGCATTTAAAGCCAACTTAGTATTAGTTTCAAAAGTACCACAAGCGGTCAATGCAAAAACAATAGGAACTACTAATAACTTTTTCATGATTACCTCATAATATGTACATGACGATTCAAAACACGATAAGATTCATAAGGTACTGATGAGAAAAATTCTCTCAGATCTTTTTGTGTATATGAATCTTTCACCTTTACTTCACTTTCAAAAAATACAAATGTTACCATTTCTTTAGACTGCGTTTCACCGATGGGTAATTTTGCCACCAATTTATTGTTGGAGGAAGGTAACACAAATTTCTCATTTTTTGTGGCAATCTTATGTTCATATATTCGGTAATAATTGCCGTTGTAGAAATTAAACAACACTACTTTACCTTCTCGGTTTGAAATGCCTGAAAATCGCACTTCATCGTTTTCTTTAAATGTAAGATTGTCATCAAATATCACAAATCGAATGTTATTGGTTATTTTCACTACATTGGCTTGAATTGTCACAATGCAATTTAGATAACCAGGTTTTTCAATTATCTCAACTTTTTTATCTACGATATTCTTTACAATACCTTTTGCTTCATTGATTGTATCTTTTTGAAAAATACATTCACCATTTTTACACGATTCAAATGATACCGTATCAATCGACTCGCCTAAGAAACGACTAATCGCATGTTCTTTGGCACGATCTTCAGCCATTTTACATGCGAAATTTTGTGTCGTATCAGGTCCATACCTGTAGTCGCCGATGCCAATCGTTGCAGCGTTAGCAACACTAAAGGTAAATAGGAAAGGTAACAGTTTTCGGATCATATTCACTCACCAAATCTTCTAATCGGCGGCATGTAACACGCATGTCTGAATTCGCTTGCGTCAACGCTTTGGTTACCATATCTCTTTTTTCTTGACAGGCTTTCAGCGTTTCAAATTTATCATAAACTGTATAATTACTTGGTACTGCTAACCAGATAACGAGAACCCAATTCATTTAATTCACCGTTTCAATTTGTTCATCAAAAATGTTTGACCACTTTTTCAATTTGATTTTTTTCTGTGAAGCTGCCATTTGAGCAGATGCTTCATCTATAATATCGTGTTCGATCATCAAATCAATCATTGCAATCAAATCACCAACTTCTTCTGTTAATCGTTCATGGTTTGTTCGATTGTTATATTCAGAATCAAAACCAAAACGAAAACATTTACTAATTGCTTGCGTCACTTCTGCACATTCTTCTTGTGCAATCAACATAACTTCTTTTTGAATTTTATTCATCACAACTCCATAATAAGGTGCTTCTCTGCGGCCGTGGTAACTATAGTCTGTAGTAACACCTACTGACCTTCCATCCACTCGCTCACCGCAGAGACTTTCGTACTGCCAACGCCAGTTCGGTTAGACTGCATCTTTCGATGTGGAACTCCAGTTCCAGAACCACCCGTGAGTTACGAACTCACTTCTCCTTCCTGCGGGTCACAGTAGCCAAGCGTTACCTCAGCGGGTTCTTAAATCCGTTTAATTACTTTAAACGGTTTATCTTTCATATTCTTAACAAACAATTTTACACCAAATTTTGCACAAGTTTCAAATGGTACTTCTGAATTCTTCGGCACAACAAAGAAAGAACCTGGTTTTGCCATCATAAACTTTGCAGCTTTTTCACTTACATTTAACATTTCAATCATTATATTTCCTTTAATAAGTTAAGGGGCACTTTGCATGTCATCCCGACATTCGCTGTCATTTAAGAATAGGCGTCCATGTGTGGCGCTCACTCCCCCATTTTCACAGAGAGATTATTCGGTAACTTCTGCAATTTCCAGATCGTCAGCGGTAACTGCTTCAACTTTCTTGGGTTTAGCAGGTGCTTTCGCCGGTTTGGCAGGAGCTTTCTTAGCAGGTGCTTTTGCAGGTGCTTTCTTAGCAGGCTTCGCCGCAAGGTCAGCAAGTTTAGCGATAGACGGTTTCTTGGTGACTTGACCAGGAACAAAGTTAGCTTTGGTCACGCCAGCACGATCCATGTATTCTTTAACTTCTTTCACATTGATGACCTGATAAGCAGTAACACGGCGACCATCTTTGATTGCCTTCACAACACCATTGGCGAATGTTTTAATGTGCCAAATGTAGGTCGACAAGCGATACATGTAAATTTCTTTGCCGAGTGTTGCATCGATTTCTTCGATTGTTACGGGCTTACCAGAAACCATAACGGTAAGGAGTTTCTCAAAGGGTTTGAGTTTGATAGTTTTTGCCATAATAGTGATACCTCATTTAGTTTAGGGATAATAATAGTAACATACTTCGGTTTAATTGTCAAGACTTTTTAGGTTAATTGCCGCTCATGTTCACCTCACCAAATCAAAATGTTCGCCGAGATACAAATCAAATGTTTTAAGCAAGTGTTCATAATCACCGCTCATCATTTCTTGGGCAATTTGATCGCCTAGTTCACTTGCACCTGACCTGCGAAAAGTCTGTTTTACAACACCAATCAGGTAAAATGCATTACCTTGTGGACCAGACAAATCAATTACAATCTTTTTCTTTAAATCGCTTTTATTGCGTTTACGAATTGCCATTTTTAATCTCAATAATTATAAACTGAAAAATGTGTTGCATCTTCTTTAAGACATGTGGTCTGTTTACTTACACCAAATCGCCTTGAGGCTGATGGTACATTAAAACGAGGACCACGATACCGCATCTTAAAATATAGATCGTATTGTTGCATCACTTTGCGAAAAGAATCTAACTCGCTAATTGGTATGCGAGTATAAATTGCAGTACGATTTGGTCTTTTATATTTTTCAAACGAATCAACAGTAATCATTTTAATCCCATGCCTTTCTATCTTTTTCATCACGAAATCCAACAGTATAAGCTGTAATTTCTTCGGCTGTCATATCTTTCAATTCAACCATTTCGCTGTTATAACTACTGCCTTTAAAATAGTGTGGGTTATAACCACGATAATAATATGCATCAGCAGAGCCACGGTCATACGGGCCGCCATGTCGTTTGTCATAATTCATATTAAGCTGCCTTCATCATAAAAGTAGGATACTTCACAAAACCAGAGGTGTCTTTTTTGGCTTTGCCTTTTGCATATAGACCAACAACAACACCTTTTGGATCCAGAAAGCGCAAATCACTTTCATCACCATTAAAAACTTTCATACCGTTCCACATTTCAGGCATTGGTGAATTCTTTTTGATGCCAAACACCGTTGCAACATTCATACCTGCACGAATCGCATTAAGTGTATCAAGAGCATTACCATCAGCTTCGGAGAATGTCAGATGATAATTAGCGATGCCGTTCACTTTGCGACCAGGAATTTTGGTGTAATCATAAAATTGGATGAAAGGAAATGCTTCAAAGATATTTTTGAAAACAATTGAACGGCCATTTTTATCAGTAACCGTTGCTTCGTATTTTTCCCATGCAAGGTCAGAGGTGCCATTCAAGCGAAAAACAGGAATCAAATTCTTCTTAGCGGATTGTTTGATTGCTAATTCAATATCTTTGACCAATTGCATCATAAACTCAGCACGATTCTCAAAAAAGAATTTTGTTTTGCGAATACGAGCTTGTTGAATTACATTGGTCGTTTCGCCTTTTTTAAACATGCCGCCACGGCCTGATGTATTCAAACAGGATTCAATACAACCTGCGGTAGCTTTCGCACAAACATTATAACCTGAAAGAGTAGCAGGTGCAAGGTGCAGAATATAGGTCATATAACCTTGTTTCATGCCTTTGAGGACTTTGGGATTGCCAATCGATAATAATTTCATAATACAACCTCTCTCAATTTCAATACTACCATTATATCAAAAATCGGTATAATTGTCAATAGGTTTGTTGCAGAAAAACAACACTTCCAGGTGCAGGTTAGTGAGTACTAACTTACCTTCGCATACTCGCTTGATCCTTGGCTTCTTCATCCGTAAAAATAGGTACAGCATTTGATTTGTGCAAAGTACCAATGCCTTTCATTTTATCACCGGTGTATTGCTGAATGTCTTTTTTATAGGTGTTGTATTCAGTAGTATTAAGTGATGGGTAATTTGGCGTTTCACGGCGATACGGTACAACTCGCTGCAGCAGGTGCTGAGAAGCGGCTGGATTAGAGGATTTTGGTGCATGTTTAGAAACCAATTCTTCCCATTGTTTTGCAAGCTCACGCTGTTTAGCGGTGGGCTTGCGTTTTCTGGATCTCTGATAAGTGTAGATAATTGTCATATTAACAAACAGGTTCTTGTACTTCGATATTAAGCGAGTCACGCTCTTGCAATTCAAAAGAAAGGTAATTTGCTAGAGAATTGGCAGCATCATCTTTAATCCATTCTGCGAGTAATCGTAAATCACGATCAGAAAGTCCATTAATTTCACTTGCAATTTTCATAACTTGAATCATAATAAACTCCAATTAAAATGCAATAGATTTGAAACCATAAGGTGCAACAAACTTGGTTACACCTGTTTCACTTTTAATAATATCACCAACAGAAACAGAGTGCATATCGTCAAAGCTAGTAATTTTTTCTTCGGGACCAATGTTGCCAATTTCAAACACATGGTCAAACGAAAGAGCGTCAATCTCTGCTACTTTAACATACAGACCGGCTGCTTTCTCAATTGCTTCTGTGGTGGGATCCATAGTTGTGTTAAGGTACATTTCACGCAAAACATTATTTTCATAATCTTTGTCGGACAAATTGATTTGATATACGGTAAATTTCATAATTAAACTCCTAGTTTATTAGCAACTGCTTTCACATGGCTACAGGTCATTCTGTAACCAAACCCGGTACAACCACAACTAATTTGTTTACTCGACTTATTAAATGATACGGTATAAGTTTTATTTTTTGATTTTGATTTGACATTGAAAACACGGACATTTTCTGACGGCACAATTTTTTCTGCCGCTTCTTTTTTATCTTCGTGTTGGAAACGAGAAATGAGTTTAGATAATGCCGCATGTTTTACAACTTCGAATTTGCGGTATTTTTTATCTAATACATTCCGTGATTTGAATATCTGAATATCTGTTTTTGAATGCCATTTGGCATATGCGACAATTTGATTTTTTGCATTAATCAAATAGGTATGATTTGGCTGGCGGAATTCGACCTGCCATTGTGTGATTTCTCTAATAATCTCCATTCTTCCAATATTACAGGAATGCCTGAAAATTGTCAAGAGGTTTGTTGTATTAAAACAACACTACCTGGTAGTATGTTAGTGAGTACTAACTAACATCCTTCTTGTAATAATTTGCGCTCCTGGCCTTCTTTCCAATCTTCTTCATATTCTGCTAATTTCAGTCTTGCTAATTCTTTTTGCAAAACTTCTTTTTCAACAGAATCCGAAGCGATCTTTTGTTCCAGTTCCGCAATCTGCTTTACAAGAATTTCCCTATACGACATAATCTTCTTTCTCTTGTTTCACCAATCGATAAAATGATTTATCATGGTGTTTTGGTTTTTCAAAGTGTTTACTGCCTTGTTGTTCTTTGGCTTTTTTGAATTTCGTTTTTACTGGTTTTACAAACTTTTTTCCACCTGTTAACATTTTTGAAAGTTATCCTCCTTATAAGATATAATCAGCAATACCTAGTTCAACAATTTCTTCTGCTGTCAACCAAACATCGGATGCTGGCAAAAGTTTTCTTTTGATTTCTGTCGTTGATAGATCAGAACATTCTTTTAACAAAGTCACCATTCTTTGATTCGTATTATCACATTCTTTTGTAAAAGATTTAATATCATGGTGTTTTGCTTCACTTAGTTCTTCGCTATACTGATGCGATAGTATGCTTGCATTTTTGGCAATATATCTGTGACCTCTAGTGCCCGCTGCAAAAATTAAAAATGCAGATGACATGACATTACCAAGACCAACGGTTTTAATTGTATGCTTTGAATTACGCATCATATCAATTAAACCAAAAGCATCGTTCAATAGTCCACCTGTTGAATTAATGTATAGTGTTAGTTCCTTTTCTTCATCACTTGCGTTCTCATAGATCAACCAGCGAATTGCGCCGGCGATATTATCAGCGTCAATTTCACCGTTGAGAACAAAAGTATGGGTATCTAAAAGTCGGAGGCCGATAACATCATCGGCACCTAAACCTTCGGGTTTTTGTGGTTCTTTACTTGCCATTTTGTGTAGTTTGCCAGTTATGTGCTGTTTGTAGAATGTTCATTATATCATACTTTGGCCGAAAATTCAAGACTTTTTCGGCAAGAGTAACATCGGCAACCAATCGGGTCGGGTCACCAGGTCTACGTGGGAGGAAGGTATAGGTAATCTTTTTCTTGGTAACTTCTTCAATTTTGCCAATTATTTCTAATACCGAGTATCCTACCCCAGTACCCAAGTTAAGAATAACGGATTGCCCGCTTGCATTGAGGTAATCTGCCCCATCAGCATGGGCAGAGGCAACATCAGAAACATGCACGTAATCACGAATACACGTTCCATCGTTTGTAAGATAGTCTTTTCCATATATTTGTACTTTATTTAGATTTTGTAGAATTCGTGGAATTAGATGAGTTTCTGGATTGTGACACTCACCAAATTCATTGTCTGGATCTGCGCCAGCTAGGTTGAAATATCTGAAAATAACGTAATTTAAATTCGAATCACGGATGGCCCATTCAGACGCATATTTAGTATAACCATATGGTGAATTGTGAGCGATTTCATCATCTTCTTTTAAGTTACGACCTTGTTGTTTATATACTGCAGCAGATGAAGAATATACAATGTTTTTAACACCATATAATTTCATCATATGTAAAAGTTTGCAGGTGCCACCAAGATTCACATCATAAAATAAAGTTGGATCTTTAAATGATTCACCAACTTCAATGCGACCTGCAAGATGAAAAACTGTATTGACCTGATATGTTTCAAATATCTGCATTAACACATCGGCGTCACGAACATCGCCACGAAAATGTGAATCAACATATTTGTTACTACAGGTTTTTCGGTCAAGTGTTACTACTTCCCAACCTTTTTGTTTTAGGTCTTTTGCTAAGTGATTACCAAGGTAACCACTTCCCCCGGTGATGAGAGCCGTTCTTCTTTCCATGGATATTTACCGTTGTATTTTTGGTTTGTTGTAAAATTGCCTTGATCAAAAAAATCTTTCGTCACAGAATTAGGATTTCCATCTAATCTGTAACATAGTGTGTGCTGGCGTGAACAATCATATTTTGGATAGTGATGCTTAATCGCACCAAAGAATTGTCTGTCCGCACCCCATTGGCCGTACCATGCGTGACCTATACGAGTAGCAACATCACGCTTAACAGCAAAAGAGGAGGTATCAATATGGAATACTTCATGATTAAAATATACAGGCCATTTACCCAACGATTCACAGTTATCTTCACAGAGGTATTCACCTTGCTTGTCATAAATTTTTCGTAAAGAATATGCCCAATCATTTCCATCTTTAATGACATTAACCAATTCTTCAACATGGTTAGGTTCGTACCAATTATCTTCATCAAGGTAACAAATAATGTCAGCGTTGACCAAAAAAGAACAAGCAGAATAAACTCTATGTCCGTACCAACCTTTGCCAATGTTTTCTTCAAGCGTGATTCTTGATATTTGTTTTCTATTTCCAACTTTATTAATATGCCCATCAGCCATATCCAAATACTGATTGCCGTCAACAAAAATATAATGTACAAGATTGTCATATGTTTGATTTTGAACTGATTCTAAACATTTAGCAAAGTGGTCAGCTCCAATTGTAGGTGTAATTACGGCTACTTTCATCTTCTTTCAATATCTTCTTCTTGACATTTTTGGCCATATTGTATTTCTACAATTTTCAGTAAATCATTTGATTCATTCGATAATCGATGCCAGACACCACATGGTATTGTAACTTGATTATGTTTATATAAAGTTATTGTATCGTTAGAACTTTTACGTTCTTCATACAATACGCCTGTGCCTTCAACAACATGCCAATGTTCATTTCGGAATTCATGTTTTTGCATACTTAACGATTGACCTGGATTTACCGTCAATTCTTTCACTTTGGTATTTTCTGATTCATACAGTACACGATAATGACCCCATGGCCTTTCAGTTTTAGGTGATTTCCACTCATCAAGTATCCATGATGATGAATTCATTTTGTTTCCGCCACCAACAGCAAAAACAAATTTTACTCCTTCAACCGACATTTCTGGTATATTATCTTGTGTTCGATCACCACCATTTGCAAAAATGATTTCATCATTCGGCCAAGTTTGTTTTACTATTTGTAAAAGGTGTTTAGCACTACCATCTGAGTCATCAAATTCAACAACATGGTCAACTTCTCTTATATGTTGTAAAATTCGAGTACGTTCAAATAGAGACATGAATGCTCGACCTTTTTTGCGAATCAACCACTCATCGGAATTTACACCGACAATTAATTTGTCGCCGTGTGCTTTTGCTGAATTTAAATAAGAAATATGACCCGAATGTAGAGGATCAAATCCTCCAGATACCACAACAATCTTCATATTAAAGTCCGTATGCTTCTTGTATAAGTTTTACTGTTAGGTTTTTTATTTTGAATTGTTTTTTGAGTAGTCTCACCAAAAGATCAGCTTCATCTTTGTGCAACGCTTCAAGTATAACAGTAAGAATTTGTGTCTTTTTCTTTTCAGTTATGTTTGGTGACCGCTTTGGATGATCTTTGATAAAACGATAGAGTTTGGGCACTTCCATGTCCAAATATGTGTAATTAAGGCCGGCTGGTTCAGGAGCAGGTCTGTAATTAGGAACCTCAACATCAAATTTAATGTTAGGATTAAATGCCATGATTAGAAAATCACGGAGAGAGGGATGATAGTTTGCCCTCAGAACTTGAATTCGTTGTTCTTTTGTTTCTGCTTTTTCAAATTCTTCAAAAATTTCTGAATATAGTTTTTCTGCACTCATTAGAATTCATCAATCACTTCAATAAGATTTTTGAGACGGTTCGCAATCATATAATTCATAAATTCTTGCTTTGAATGGCCTTTTGCGCTCTCATAGGTATCTATAATAGATTGCTTCAGATTTTCAGGTATTTTTGTCAAATCAATTAACATTTCGTTTCTGGTATAATTGCGAAACATTTCTTCATTACAAAATTCTGTAGGCTCTTGATTCATCCATTTGATGATTTTTGCTTCTGTGATTGGTTTCTGGCGTCCACCAGTAACAAACACAGAGTCCATAGACAGAATGTTAGGAATGCCGTCACCTTTGTCTCCTCGAATGATTAGTTGTTTGAGTTGAAATGCTGGTAATGGTTCTTTAATATATTTCTTTAAAATTGGTGAATACTGTTCAACATTAGGAAACTTTTGTAATTGAGCAAAGTCTTTATCTGAAGAAAGAATCATTACTTTTTCATGTACTGAATATCGCATTGTAAGAACCGCAATAATATCATCTGCCTCACAAGTATCAACATCGATCACTTTGTAAGGCGAGTATTGTTTGAGTTCTTCACGAATTTTATTCAGGCATTCAAATATGGTATTCCAATCATGACCAGAAGAATCACGAATTTTCTTTCTACCAGCTTTGTAATGAGGGAAAATTTCTCGGCGCCAATACTTTTTGTTGTCACAGGCAATAACAACTTCCGGCCCATGTGAATTTTTAAACTTCTTCACATAGGTACGAATAGTATTTAAAATCATATGGCGAACCAGACCTTCTTCTACCGCAGTTTTGGAAGATCCGATTTGTTCCATCAGATTTGAAATTGCTACCTGATTAAAATCAATTAATATCATAGTAAGGATATTTTAGTGTAAAACTCTTTGTTTTTGAGGCAATATTGGCGCTCTATTTTGAATTATTTCCGTAACTGTATCGTACAACTCATAAACTTCATTACCTACTTCTTCAGCACTATCTTCAAATAAGATTCGGTATAATCTCTGTTCTTCTTTTTCAGTCATCTTTAGCTTTCGTTGGAAATGGCCAAGCATTTGAAGGTAGTCTTTCTTCTTTGTCATCATCAAAATCAAAACCATCACGCTCTGCAATTTTGAAAATTAAATCGGTTACAAATTCGTGGTCAAGTTCAGTAGAATTATTATCCTCAAAAGGTATAATATCTAACTGGTCATTTTCAACATCATACCAAGCATAGATACAAACTTCTTCTTTTGGTCGATGTATCAATGCCCATGGTGTTTGTTCATGTTCGGGAAAATCTTCCGTCAAGGATGTTTTATGTACGAAAACGGCAAAACTAACCATATTCTTATTGCCAGCTTCTTCATAAACATATTCACCATTTTCATTTTCGCCTTCATAGTCACCAAAACCATCAAAGATAATTTTGACACCATCTGGCGCCTCACCTGATTCGTTGCCTGGCCGAAGATATGGGTCGTTGATATCCATAGTTTCATAAAACCAACGAACCCATTCTTCTACGATTGGTGTATAATCACGTTCATCATTTAGATATATGGTCATGTCAATTCTCAATCAGTATGTGGTGGAAGTTCATGGTCATCTTCTTCCCAATATCTGCAATAAAAATGATCGCCAAATTCATCAATTAATTTTTGAGGATAACCCTCAGAAACTAACCATGCACGCTGTTCTTCAAAAGTATCAAACTTTTTAGGCATCGCTTTAGGAAAGTCATACATCCAACCGCTTGGCGGATCAATCATTGTCACTTTCATTTTGTTACTTTCAATAAAATTGTATCTTTGTTAATACGACCATTCAACCAATGCGGAACGGAGTTAATACCATCTAATAAGTTACGAAGAATTACTTTGCCACCATTTAATACTTCAGGCAGTACAACTTCAGGTTTACGCAATTTCTTTTGCATACTTTTTGATTCTGCAAAGTTTAAAATCGTTGATCCTTTTACTGACAAACCACCTGCATCTTCGGCATGATAAACACCGAGTTTACGGGTTTTTGTATTAAACACCCACAATGACATAGCACCAATTATATCAGTAACTTTTACGGAAGTCAAGCCCAATTCTTTAAACTCAGGTAAATAGTTTAACTTTGCTACCAATTGATCTGGCGATTTTGCCTTCCGTTTGCGTGGTTTGCGTGATTTGGTTTTCTCACCTGAAACTTTCTGGCAATCTAGAATCACTTGATCAAAATACGCAACCATCTTTTTTAACTGCGGTTTGGTAAAGTTTGAATATGCCTCTTTCAATTCTTTGTCATCAGTATTCATCACATCGTCAAACTCAATTCGTTTACTCTTTGCCCATTCAACAATATATTTTGTTTGAGCATCTTTGATTTGCAAAGTATGAAACACAGCATAAGGTTGTGAGTTAGCAGAAAAACCAGATGCAATTAATTCATCAACTTGACCTTCTAGTTCTGCAATACAATCATCAGCCTTAGCACGAATACGGTCTTGAATGTTAATTACATTTACTTTAGGCTTTTCTTCAACAACATTTTTTAGCCCACTTAAAACATTTTTTACTTTGGTAATTTCACCATCGAACCAAATTTGATCTTTGACATTAAGTAGACCACCATTCGTTACGATACGGCAGATCCAACCAAATGTGGGAGGAAATTGTTTGATTACATTTGATACATCAAGTTTATGCTTCTTCTTAAAATAATCTGAAGCATATTTGTAGGCGTCTTTGGTGTCTTTGTTTTGAGAATACCATGACAAAGTTTTAATTACATCAATCGGCGATAATTCTACCGAGAATTTAGGTTCATGTCCTGCAAATGCAAGGTTTGCATCAGTAATGCGAGCCATGTCAAATCTCCATTTTCACTAGTCTTGGTATTATATAGCATAATCAACAGATTGTCAAGTAAGTTGTTGTATAAAAACAACACTTAATTTTAGGGCTTGGTAATGGTTTAGGCGCCGGCGGATGTTTTCCTGGCCGATGCCTAAACCATTTGATCATTTTAGACCTCAGGTCCTCTTGGAATAATTGGAGGTCCTGGTGGTCCCGATGAAACAGGTGGAACGTTAGGTGGAGGTGGCATTGGTGGTGCACCAAAAGGAGATGGTGAACTGCCAAATGGTGTTGGCGCACTACCAAATGGTACTGAAGAAGCACTTGGTGATGGCATCATTGGTCTTGGAGAAGGACTCGATAAACCTGTTGGTGCTGTCGGATTTGGACTTACAGTTGTTGGTCGTGTTGCAGCCTCAATTGCTTTCATCTTTGCTTCTTTGTCATCTTTTCCTGCCAACATAATGCCAGATAAAATGCCTGTTAGAAATGTTGAAATTGGAATTAGAAGTTCGAAAAACTTCTGATCAATTGGCGACATAGCGTTGAGTGGTTGTGTAACAAATATAATTGAATACAGTACAACAAATACAATGCCTGTTAGTGTCAATGATAAACAAATGCCGATAAAGAATTTCAGTCGAGCCATCAACTGATCTTCGGTGTACATGAAAGGTGTTTGTTCCTCTTTTTGTTTTTCTTCTTCTTTATTGAATAAATTCATTTGCAATTCACTCCTGTCAGTTGAGGTGTATTTGGTGTTTGTGATAGAGTTAAAGATCCTTGTGGTAATTGATCAGCGGGAGCTCCTAATCTTGGATCACGGCCACCTTTGAATACATGTTCTGGACATGTTCTTGTTACATCACAAGTTGGCTTTTGGCACATGTCTTTATCCCAATTTGCTGGATCTTGGCAAGGATAACGAAAACGATCTCCACCAAAAACTGCAAGACCTATTGGCAACACGATCAGTAACAATAACCACTTGAGTAATTTTTTATCATTCATCATCGGCACTTTCTTAAATTAAAAAGGATAAATCAATAATAATATAAAAAAATATGCCATCCAAAACCATGGTTTATACGGTATCTGCTTTATGTATTCGTTTCGCCTAGCCTTTCTTGCTCTCACTAAAGAATCACGATAGTCTCGTAAGTCTTGCACATACTGATGAAAGTTGTTCATAGTTGTGTTACTACAATTAACATACCAAGTATTAACATTCCACTTAAAATAGATAACACCAATGAGTTATCTTGTTCTTGTTGAAATGTTCTTTGCTCAGTAGCGTTGTATATTAACGCTGCAATTGTAAAAACACCCACTAACGACATTACTACTAAGGGTGCTGAATTAAATACATTCATCAACCCATTTAAAGAAAATTCCATTTAAATTAACCCTGCTGCGTGAAGTATATAAGTCACTATAACAGCAAAAGCAACGGACATTAATTTCAAATCTAATAACTTACCTGCATCTTTATCAAAAGCTTTTTTCTCTAATTCTTCTTCTTTTTCGATTTGAGAAACTATAGTACGCAACTCATCATAAGCAGTTTTACCATATCGTTTCAGAGCTTCTTGTTTTATCTTCTCACGCTCAGCCTCCATGTTTTTCTTTTCAACAAGGCGAGCAAAAGCTTTCTGATCGGTATGTAAAGGTTTTAATCTTTTACGGCGTTCAGTCTCAACACGGATATTGTGTTGTTCCTTTAATGGTTGATTAGTGAATTCATTTAATTCACCAATAGCACCGTCTAGTTCTTTACCTGCTTTTGTAAGTTCTCTAATGCCTTTGGCGGCACCAGAAATACCAGATATTGGATCCATTTTACCATTTTTAGTGACCTAAGGGATCAATCAGCCAAACCACGGAAAAATAGTAAAACCAATAAAAAACATCTAATGTCTATTTAGTGAAGATGGTGCACCCGGAGGGACTCGAACCCCCGACCAAGCGATTATGAGTCGCCTGCTCTAACCAACTGAGCTACAGGTGCTTATTTGGCCTGACCGGCAGGAATCGAACCTGCGACCCACAGCTTAGAAGGCTGTTGTTCTATCCTCTGAACTACGGTCAGATTGGTGCGAGTGGAGGGATTCGAACCCTCAATCCTTTCGGCGTTTGATTTTAAGTCAAATGTGTATTCCGTTCCACCACACTCGCAATATTTTTTGCTCGAAATGTTTCAGTTTGTGAATGGCAGTTTGGACACAGTATTCTTAAATTACTTAAAATGTGATTATTACTATTACCATCAATATGATCCAGTTCACATTCAATACTTTTACCATTCCAACATTCTATTTCACATTCTTCGCATCTATTCGTTTTGATTCCTTCTTTGAATAATCTATGTTTCAACTTGTAGGTTTGATATTGTGGATGTTTTCCATCTAGTATTTCGTTGAGACTGATAGAACGATTTTCCATCCACTTTTTTTTGGTGTTTTTTCCACCTTGATTCGGAACATAACAATTTAATTTTATTGCACGCCTCTTAAAGGTGTTGAAATGAACTCCAATTTTCGAACATGCTTCTGCCATAGATGAAGATGATGATGTAATAGAAATAAATTCTTGGTCTGTCATAATTCCTCCGTTTCATTTTATTTATAAAACATAAGATTTTGACAGTCTCTTGTGTCTACCAATTCCACCACAACCGCTATGAAAGTTTATCGTCTTTGTTCAAAGCATCTAAGACACAATCTTCAGTCGATAAAATGTCTTGATAGTATTCAGGTCCAGGTAAATCGCTGTAATGATCCCATTGTTGTTTCTTAAAAATTTTATCCCAATTATCCGCAAACTGTTCCTGTGAAACGGAAAACGGCCTTGGTTTACTTCCTTTGCCAGACATACAATCTCCTAAAATTGGTCGGAGTTGAGGGATTCGAACCCCCGACCCTCTGCTCCCAAAGCAGATGCGCTACCAGACTGCGCTAAACTCCGTTAAAACATAATTCTAAAATCGTCACGTTCTGCACAATTAGGCATATCTAAAACGTGAGGTAATTTTACTTCTTTCCATTCAATATTTTGTGATGATGTAAAAGTTAATTCGACAACATAAGGTATACATCCTTTATCTGATTCTGCATATGAGCAATTATTGATATGCACATGAACTAATTTCTGATCTATCTTACCTATAAAATTTGTTATCAAATTAAATTGATCGTAATACTGAATGTCATGAAATTCAATTACGATTCCAGTAAGTTTTTTCGTATTGATTATAATGTCATCTAGAATGTCGTATTCTGATCCTTCAATATCGCATTTCAAAAAACAATCTTCAGAAATAGTAGAATCAAAACTAATTTGATTTTGTTTATTTCCTATATTTTTCGGAATGTATATTTTATTACCACCAAAAAACGTTTTAAGTTTTACTTCATCATCAGCATTAATTGTACCGTCATATGCATCAATCGCACAATCATTTATTTTGATAAAATCTTCCTCAAAAGACCAATCATCTTTAATGCCAAAGCTAATTAACTTTTTAGACTTTTCAATATCAGATTTATTTACGAGATAACCACCATCATTATCTTTACCTAGACGAACTAAGTTTTCACAATAGTATGGTTGAAAAATTTTTGGTAGAATTACTGGTTTCATATTTTTTATTTGGTGCCCTCATCCGGACTTGCGCCGAACTTTCCCGCTTACAAGGCGGGTACATCGCTACCTATGTTTTGAAGGCTTTACCACTCACCTGTCCAATGTTTAATTTTTGATTTAGCATAAAAATCTCTTTTTGTACTTTCCCAATTATCTATATCGTTTCCATGATAAACAAGGGTATCAACTGGCGGATCTTCACGATACGTTTTTATAAACCTTAATTCTGATATTTTTTGCCTAATATCATTCATCATTTCTATACCTGGATTTGTATTGATCAATTGACCACATAACATCATAGTTATAGCGTGCATATATGTTTGCGACCCAAGAAAATATGTATTCTCGCAACCTTCCATTTTTCTTTGCATAAACAAATCAATCGTCTTAGCAAAAATTGGATTGCTTGGCGCACTCATCATTATGTCTTGTGAAAAATCATAATCACGGCACGTAGGTAAAATCCATTTTATTTCATCAGTAAATATATCATTCAATTTAACATTACAGAGGCGATCTATATCAATGTAAAGGCCACCTTCATTATAGATTTTAAACAGCCGCCATAGATCACTCTTTTGTACGATGTGAACATTACGAACTAATTCATATCCCTTTGGTGTTAAATTGTTTTTGAGGTATTGTTCAATGTCATCATCATCGCTTACAACAAATTTCCAATCAGGATTCATTTGTTGTAAACGACCAACGCCATTGGTAATCAGAGGATGATTATCCTCTAAAATATCTTTTGTTTTCCAGCTAAGATGGACTAACTTGGGAATCATTTTTTGTCATATCAGGTATTGATGGGTGATGACCTTTACGACAATCGAATTGCCGGCACGCAATTGGCCGTATTTCATAGATTGAACACTTGCCATCAATAAACATTCCGCATCCACCTGTAGGACCTTTGAACATCGCAATTGTAGGTCCAACATTTGGATTTATTTTTAAATCGTTCGGATCTGGATTAATCAGACTTATTGGATATTTACCTGATTGAAATTCTTCGACCGTAAGAAATGGTGTCAATCGTTGGCAACACAAAGAGCATGTGCCACAAGGAACATCTGCAATTTCTTCATCAGTTCTTGCACTTGTAAGATTTATATTGATAATATCAAAGTATTTTTTAGGCATTTGTCAAATTATTCAATACTTAATTGAATTTTTGTCACAGAATCCCAACGGAAACTGCGCCAATCATTTTTTTCAACATCAAAAACAGCAAGAGCCTCATCTGATTGTGATTTTCCGCTGTTTTTTGGCAATTTTTCTTTAGGAATTTTATTTTCTTCGAGCGTACACAACATTTTTCGCTCAGTTCCGTCTTTTTTCGTAAAGAAAACTTCAATTTTTTGTGATTGAAGCATTTCTCGAAGCCATTTTCTGCCTTCCGGCGTATCAATTTTACTTGGCATCTTCAATTTCTTCATCCTCATCTTCATCTTCCCATTCGGCACGATCTTCCAACATTTCACGTATGTTCCAATTCTCTAATAATTCATCAGGAATGAAATCAAGCGAATCTAAATCAGTATATTCATAGTTTTCAACTTCGCCATCTTCAAATCGGCCAACAAATGCCATGCCTTCTTCATGCCATTCAGCGAAAACATTGTAATCTTCGCCGTATTTGTTGTTGTAAATGTTTTGATATAACTCGGTGGGAGGACCCCATGGTGAATCAAACCAGAATTTAATGATTAAAAAGTCGGCATGTTCATCTACCTGCCAATCTTGAGCATCACAATTCCATTTGCAACCCCATTCGCCAATACCAAACGAATACCAATCGGCATAACCGTATTTTTCTATAAGTTTTTCATTGGGCTCTTGATGAAAGTTTACATCACCAACATTTTTTAATTCATCGGGACATGGCGCAAAGAAATTAAACCAATCTTTGCCGTTGTTGTCATCGAGGAACTTTTCAAATTCCTGTATTTTTTCTTTTGGACCTATAAGCTCAAATGTATTGCTGCACCAGTTAGGCATAATATACTCACTTTCTTCATTTTGTTTCTGCAATTGATTTGGCAACATTAATTAATGTCTTAAGCATCAATGCGCCTTTTGTTTTTTCCAAATACTCGGCAAACCATTTTTCAGATTTGTCCGTCTTTCTTACGATACAGCCGTAAATCTCCGCACCTTCTAAACCTTCGACATAAACTGTAGGGTCTCGAAAGATTGCTTCAAAAGCATCATCAAATGCTGGGTTGCCATTTGCATCACGCTTAAAAAAGGCGACATGATACATATCACCAAGATCAGTTCCATTAACCGGTTTTCCATTTTCAAATTCACCTTTTAGATTAAAGAATGCTAGACTAAAACTTTCTATCTCACTACGGCCTGGCAAGAAATAAAAACCATCATAATTTTGCGGTGGTTTATCATTCAGCATAACGCTCCTTTAGACTACGGGATTTCTGTGCTGCACGATCATAAATTTTCTTCGACTTTGCAACACGCATCCTGTATTTAGAGCTGCGTAGATCCTTTACCAGAAAGTTACGGCGAGGAACATCAACTTGTAGAACAACCAACATAGTATCACCCATTCAAGTAAAGTAAAAGAAAAGTACCAACGAAAGAATCGCTGGTACTTAATGTTTTGCCAAAAAGGAACTTTCATAACCTTATAAACATGCCAAATGCATAAATTGCCAAGAGGCCAGAGTTTACAAGAATCATGGCCTTGTCTTTGATGAGAACACCCCATACCAGAAACAATGCCGAACCTATATTCAGTAGTATAACATTCAAAGGGTCGATTGTCAAGGCCGTACAAATAGCGCCTGCCAATGTTACCGCAGTTGCAACCCATTTAAATACATTGGCAACTTCCATCACAAGCCAACGCTTTGTAAATTCAATTATTTCCATACAGGCACCTTTTCATCCATAAGTTTTCTTGCAAACATCATTTCATCTGATTTCATTGTATTGGTCAAAATCTCTAATACATCTAAATCAATTTCTACAAAAGCAATTGGTAAATTCCAGTAAGCTCTTGCATATTGCCGCCGTGTTTCGATATTGTCACTTGTCATAGTATAGCATTCATGATTAAAGCAAAATTCATAGCCGATAAAGTTAGATCAATGTAGGCAGAACCATTGCGACCTTCTTCAAAGGCCAGACCTGCACTTCGCCAAAAGAACCAGACAAAGAATACATTGATCAATAACAAAAAATAGGTCATGCAGGCACTACCGTCTTTTGCAACTCCGCATACCGTCTCTCCAATTGCTCAAGGCGCTTTTCCGTCTTTGCATTGCTCGCCTCATCCAGCTGACCACGAATTTCGCAGAGGTAAATCATACTCTCAACAACCTTATTCATTTCTTCAATTTTATCCATAATTTTATTCTTTTCAATCCAATAAAACCATATATTCAGCAGGGTAGTGTTGCCGAAACCAGTCCAGGCCTTTGCGAACACCGGCATAGTCACCAAACAATTCGCATCCACGGATTGTATCATAAACCGCAACGGCTTCAGGTGAAAGTAAGCAAGATTCACCTGAAAATGGGTTTGTAATCATTTCTGCTTCCGTACCAACAAACAAATCTTTAAAAGGTAATTTCATTTTATTTCCTTAATTGTTTAAGTGTTGCCAGGACCATTTGAAAATCATCTGGCCGATCCACCGCCAGGTCTTTGATGATTGACGAATAAAATCCTGCAATATAGGCCCAATCATTCTTTTCTTCAAATACCTTCATGGCATCTGCAATCAGTAACCGTCTTTCTGAAACCACATTTGTTTTTAACATATTATACTCCTTTTACCATTTCAAGAGATACTTTCCAATAAGTTTTCTTTGCACGATTCGATAGACGATTCTGTGAAATTTTAAACGCTTCTTGAAAATTACGAGCATATATTCTACGACCCATTTGATATGTTTCAAGAGGTCCCAAAGTGTATTTAAAAATTGGTACATATAAACTATTCATATTTCTTCCTTAAAATGTATTGAGTGTAGGCTGATAATTCCGAATATACTCTCGCTCAACTTGATAAGCATTCCGCCGACCACGAATTACATCAAGTACCTGATAGGTCATTTCGGCGTCTTGGTTCTGACGTATAAATTCGCAGAGTGCCCAATCTTTAGTCTCGCATTTAGCTCTGGAGAAATGCTTTTGAACCCGAACCTTAACAGACCGTAGAAAAGCACGGCCGGTAGCGACAGTAACACCAATATAACTGTCACCAGTATTTTCAGAGAGAATTTGATATATGATATAATTACGGTCATTACGCTTTTTCCTATTCATACGATTCCTTACCAATATAATGATAGTATAACAGAGAATGAGGCAATTGTCAAGCCATAGAGACCAGAGTGTTGCGTAAAAACAACACCATGGAAATAGAGGTTCCAGCGAAAAAACCTCCGGAAAAAATTCCTGGAGGTCGGAGGTACCGGAAAAAAATTTTGAAATTCGATTTAACGCTTTCTAAGGATCGTTAAAAATAGTATACCTCATCGACTGGATCTCCGTCCAGCTGTCTCCTACGCTTCTACCAATTCGCTATAGTCTATCGATGGCTCTGCATACTGAATCGATCCCTCATACTCTAGCTGGGCTCTCTCAAAGCCTGACAGCCAGCCGTCCTTTTCGAGACCATAACAAATTATACTCTCCTCAATATAATCGTTATCTTTTTCGATTTGTGGGCGGACTATGGATACAATCTCATCCAGGTCCACATTCGCAGGCACACCATGGATCTTATATGAGGATCCACCTTTGGCCTTCCAGTAGGCATCGGATCCTGTACCAATTGACCCATCTGGATTCCATGCATAATTCTCATACACTTGCGTTTCAATTACCAGTATCATACGGTCTCCTGAAAATATTCTTTTACGATTTGATATACTTGATCTTCGGTTAAAAATTCTTGGGTATCTTGAGCAATTTCTTTTACACTTCGGCCGGACTCATATTCTTCCAATACCCATTCTAATATTCTTTTCATGGCACTCATATTAAATCCACCTGTACATCATATTCACGGCGAACACCAGCAAAGCCAATTTGATTCGCACCACACCGCCGAGCACGAGCTATTTCCATTAGCGCCTCCCATACGGCGACCCTTTGTTGGGTTTGCGGGAATCGGTTGCCCACTAAATCCTTCACCTGACAATCACCGATAAAAATTCCGTTAATTACAGCACGGAATTTCTGGGAATTATTCAGGCCTTCAATAATTACTTTGGTTCTCAATCTAAACTCCAAGGTTTCATTACACACACAATCGCCACAATGGCAGCGAATAATCCAATAAATTCTAATATAATCACTTAGTCACTCCACGAGCATATTTGGGAACCTTGGCGACACGCTTTGAAATTTTCACTTTATCATAGTCGCAGTCCAG
>Ga0315901_10000318_pt1 | contig 71878 bp, 76 predicted proteins | sample LakEriMetagenome_10_FD_203761 | JGI IMG/M metagenome (GOLD analysis project Ga0315901, IMG submission 203761) | Freshwater fungal communities from buoy surface, Lake Erie, Ohio, United States - Buoy 2 MA116 | ecosystem: Environmental > Aquatic > Freshwater > Lake | place: USA: Lake Erie, Ohio... | reverse complement strand
AGCTTTTAGCTTTTAGCTTTTAGCTTTTAGCTTTTAGCTTTTAGCTTTTAGCTTTTAGCTTTTAGCTTTTAGCTTTTAGCTTTTAGCTTTTAGCTTTTAGCTTTTAGCTTTTAGCTTTTAGCTTTTAAAGCGTACAGGGTAGCATATCTTTCTAACAGCTAACAGCTAAAACCTCTACCCCACTCTTTGCATGGCGTCCACAATTTCCGACAGTACTTCGTCCAAAATCGCTGCATCCTGCCCCTCGGCCATGACGCGAATCAATGGTTCAGTGCCAGATTTGCGGATTAACAAGCGCCCGGTTTGGGCCAGCCTGGCCTCGCCATTGCTGATGGCGGCGCGTACGGTCGTATGATCCAAGATATTGGCGTTGGCGATTTTCACATTGCGCAGCAATTGCGGATAGGGGGTAAATTTACGGCACAGCACGCTGGCGCGTTGCCCCGATTGGACCAGAGCGGCCAGTACCTGCAGGCCCGCGATCAACCCATCGCCGGTGGTGCCATAATCGGTCATTACGATGTGGCCCGATTGCTCACCGCCTAAACTGAGGTGCCGCTCGCGCATCGCTTCGACAACATATCTGTCGCCGACTTTGGTGCGCAGCAATTCCAAACCGATGCCCGACAGGTATTTTTCCAATCCCAAATTCGACATCACGGTGGCCACCACGGCCTTGTCCCGCACCCGTCCGGTCTTGGCCCAATCATGGGCGATTAGCGCCAAAATCTGATCGCCGTCGATCAATTGTCCGGTTTCATCGGCGATCATGATCCGATCGGCATCGCCGTCCAGGGCAATGCCAATATCGGCGCGGTGGGCGACGACTTGGGATTGCATGGTTTGCGGATGCACTGCGCCACAGGCGGCGTTGATATTTTTACCATCGGGGGTGGTGGCGACCGGGATCACCTCGGCCCCTAATTCCCACAATACCGTGGGCGCGGCCTTATACGCGGCGCCATTGGCACAATCGATGACGATGCGCAAGCCATCCAGGCGCAGATGGCCGGGGAAGCTGGCTTTGGCATATTCGATGTAACGGCCCAGTGCGTCGTCCAGGCGTTGCGCGCGGCCCAAATCCGCGGGATCGGCGCGCAGCATCGCGGGATCGAGCGCCATCGCCGCCTCGATCGCCTGTTCTTGGGCATCGGATAATTTATAACCGTCGGGGCCGAATAATTTGATGCCGTTGTCGGAATAGGGATTGTGCGATGCGGACAGCATCACGCCCAAATCACAGCGCATGGCATGCGTCAAATACGCAATCGCCGGGGTGGGCATGGGGCCAACCAATAATACGTCCATCCCGGCGGCGATAAATCCGGCTTGTAATGCCGGTTCCAGCAAATAGCCCGATAAGCGGGTGTCTTTGCCGATGATTACGCGTTGGTGACCGCGGCGCTTTCTTTGCGGCGCCGCGCTCTGGTGGGACAGCACATAGGCGGCGGCCATGGCAACGCGGGTCGCGATTTCAGCGGTCATGGGATCGCGATTTGCCTCGCCGCGAATGCCGTCCGTGCCGAAATAATGGCGGGTATAGGTCATGATGGCAAATTACCCCGCCGCGCGGCGGCGGTCAATTGCGCATGAATCACGGTTTATTGCAGCTTGTAACGCCCTAAACCGCCGCCTGTGGGCCCAAATCCCCGCCGGTGGTGGGGATGGTCGAGGCGCGTTTGCCCGCCGCACGGTCGGTGTGCAGCAAACGGTCTTTGTCCAGTTTCTCACCGCGCAGCACGGCTTTGATCTCGTCCCCCGACAGGGTTTCGTAATCCAATAACGCCTGAGCCAGATTATGCAATTCGCCCAAATTATCCTTGAGGATGCGGCCCGCATCGGCAAACAGGCGATCGACCAAATCCTTGATCTCCGCATCTACCGCTTTGGCCGTGTCGTTGGACACGGCGCGCGCGCGGCCCATGGAATGGCCCAAATACACCTCGTTATCGGCATCCGAATAGGCCAAGAAGCCTAATTTATCCGACATGCCCCATTCGGTAATCATGCGGCGTGCCATGTCGGTGACCATTTTGATATCGCTGGATGCCCCGGTTGTAACCTTGTCCTCGCCGAAAATCAGCCCCTCGGCAATGCGGCCACCCATGGCCACAGTCAAATCCGCCTCGAGCTTAGCGCGGGATACGGAATAGCGGTCGTTTTCCGGCAAACGCATCACCATGCCCAGGGCGCGGCCACGCGGGATGATCGTCGCCTTGTGGATCGGATCGGAGGCGGGCAAATGCAGCGCCAAAATGGCGTGACCGGCCTCGTGATAAGCGGTTAGTTTTTTCTCGTCCTCGCTCATCACCATGGAACGGCGTTCGCTGCCCATCATCACCTTGTCTTTGGCGGCTTCGAAATCGCCCATGGTCACAGCACGCTTGCCTTTGCGGGCAGCCAATAACGCGGCTTCGTTGACCAAATTGGATAGATCCGCGCCCGAAAATCCGGGTGTGCCGCGTGCCAAAGTTTTCGCATCCACATCATTGCCCAAGGGAACTTTGCGCATGTGGACCTTCAGAATTTTTTCGCGCCCGTTCAAATCGGGATTGGGCACGGTGATTTGCCGGTCAAAGCGGCCGGGGCGCAGCAACGCCGGATCCAACACATCGGGACGGTTGGTAGCGGCGACGATGATGACACCCTCGTTCGCTTCGAACCCGTCCATTTCGACCAATAATTGGTTTAACGTTTGCTCGCGCTCGTCATTGCCGCCGCCCAAACCGAAGCCGCGATGACGGCCCACGGCGTCAATCTCGTCGATGAATATGATACAAGGCGCATTTTTCTTGCCCTGTTCGAACATATCGCGCACCCGGCTGGCGCCGACACCGACAAACATTTCCACGAAATCCGAGCCGGAGATGTTGAAAAACGGCACATTGGCCTCGCCCGCAATCGCGCGTGCCAATAGGGTTTTACCCGTACCCGGGGGGCCCACGAGCAATACGCCTTTGGGAATTTTACCGCCCAGGCGTTGGAATTTCTGCGGATCTTTCAGGAAGTCGACGACTTCTTCGAGTTCGCCCTTGGCTTCGTCGATGCCGGCCACGTCTTCAAACGTGATGCGGCCGGTTTTTTCATTCAATAATTTGGCTTTGGATTTGCCGAAACCCATAGCCTTACCCGCACCACTTTGCATTTGGCGCATAAAGAAAATCCAGATGCCGATAAACAGCAACATCGGGAACCAGGACAGTAATAAGCCCCAAATGCCGCTGCTATTATCCTCGGGAGGGGCGGCGGTGATGGCGACCCCGGCTTTTTCCAAGCGGTCGATCAAATTGGCGTCATAGGGCGCATAAGTGGTAAAGCCCTGATTATTGGCATAGCGTCCGCGGATGGATTGGCCGCGAATGGTGACTTCGCTCACCTCCGAGCTGTCAACTTTTTTCAAAAATTCGGAAAAGGAAATATTGGCGACATCCGGACGCGCCGCGCCACCCTGCATCAGGTTGACCAAGGCCATCGCCAACAAGCCGATGATAACCCACAATGCGATATTACGTCCAAATTGATTCACGGGCGAAATTCCTTTCACGATAAACGGATGGCCAAAAGTCTAGCATGTTTCGCCCGTATTGTCTTGTGTAACCGTGCCATGGAAAAAAGGCCGCCAGGCGGGTTTGGGCATAAAGCGGGCATAATCTTTGCCATAATACAGATGGGGTGCGGAGACCACTTCGTCAAGTCCACTGGCCGGATCGAAAAACGCGGGCAGGCCCAAGCGCAAGCCATGCGCCAGGCCGCGTCCGGCGTTTTTATCGCGCAATTTGATTTGTGCCCAACCAGCAGCACCCAGTTTTGCAACGCGCAGGGGTGATGCGGTCGGGTTATGCACCCAAAACCGCCCATCCCATACTTGCCGCGCTTGCGGTAGTAAAATCAGTTCGTGTTGGATCAATTCCGGCTCGCGGTAAAAATGCGCACTCGCGGCGTTAACGGCGATAATACAACCGCCCAAGGTGTGTTGCCCGTCATGATTTTCCTGGCGCAATTCATCGGCCAGCCGCGCTAACGAGGCAAAGCGCGGCGGATAAATCTCGCCACCGACTTGGGCCAAAATTTCCGCCAACAGCCGCAACGCCATTTCCTCAGGCAAGCTGCGCCATAAATCCAAATTGAGTGTGGCATCGCCCCCAAGGCCAAATTGCACGGCCGTGGGCAGCACAGTATGCAAATGCCAATCCAACGCTTGCCGCGCCGATTGCAAGCGCCCGGCGGTTTCGGCCAGCACAGCGGCGTCGATGCCCATAGCGGCAAGGGTGTTTAGGGCTTCGCGCGCCTGGGTGCGGGCAAAACGCGGTTGATGGTTGGATGGATCACACAGATATTCTTGGCCGATGGATTGCAAATACGCGGTCAAATCCGTTTTGCTTGCTGCCAATAATGGGCGCAGCAAAACCACGCCGCCGATATCTTGTCGCAGTGCTGGTGCGCTTAGGCCATAAACGCCGCTGCCGCGCGCGAGGCGGAGTAAGAAATTTTCCGCCACATCATCGATGTGGTGCGCCGTGCACAGATGGGTAATGTTGTGGGCGCGGCAATAATCGGCCAATAAATCATACCGCGCGCGCCGCGCCTGGTCTTGGATGTTGGCAGCGATGCCCGCATGCTGCCAACGCAAAATTTGGGTAGGGATGCCGTGTGCCTGCAACCAGGTTTGGACTTGTGCAGCCTCCGCCGCAGATTCTGGACGCAAGGCATGATCGACGTGCAAGGCGGTCAAATTTTTCCCACAAGCGCGCGCCCAGTTTGCGGCCAGCAGGCAAAGGGCCATGCTATCGGGCCCGCCCGAGGTGGCGATGGCAAGCGCGCTCATTTGCGCCCGCTCTTGATCTAGCGCGTGGTGGATGCGGTCTTGCCAGTCATGGGTCAAAGGCATGGGGCGGGTGCTGTGGGCCATGGGCAATAATTGTCAACCGGCAACGGTCAACCCGCTTTACCGCAGGCCAATTTTTGCCGCTCGGCTTGGGCACGGTTGATAATATTGGCATCCGCCTTGGGGAATTGTTTTTGCAGCTGCGCAAAACTGGCGCAAGCCTGCTGCGTTTTTTTCAGCCGCGCCAGCGACAGGCCCAGTTTCAACAAACTGTCGGGTGCTTTGGGCGATTTCGGATAATTTTTATAAGAGTTTACGAATTCAACCGATGCCGGTTCAAACAATCCGCGCACATATAATGTCTCGCCCAACCAATATTGCGCGTTGCCCGCCAAAGCATCGGTGGGAAGTTGCTTGATGAAACTGCGCAGCGCACTCTCGGCCACTTCGTATTCCCCCTGGCGAATATGGGCCAGGGCCGCGTCATACGCCGCCTTGGGATCAAGCGGTGGCTGGGCTTCGGTTGCTGCGGGTTCAGCTACGGTGGGTTCGTTTGCGGCCGGTTGCGCGGTGGGCTGGGGTTGCGGTTGTTGCAGCGCCTGCAAGCGCTGTTCAATCATTTGTAGCCGCAGTTCCAAATCGCTTTGCGCCTTGTCGTTGCGGGTTTGCTGCTGCTGAAATTGATATTGCAATTCCTCGATACTGCCGGTCATTTGCCGCAGGCTTTGTTCGACTGCGCTGATACGGCCCTCGAGGCGGTTCAATCCCGCACTACCTAAATTTTCGGGTGCTTTGCCTTCGCCACGAAATACTTCGAGCTGCAAGTTTTGCGTATCGCGCTCGAGGCGCTCGAGACGGTCTAGCACGGGCGACATGTCTTGGGCAAACGCGGTTGCGGTCAACGAAACGAGGAGCAATACAACAGCCAAAATCCGCATAGAGAATCCCCAAAAGATTGGTTTATTTTCCCCTTCAGTCAGGGGCGCGATATACGCAAAACTATGCCTAATAATTGCAGCGAACAAAAGGCAAAAAAACAGCCGCCCGTTTAGGGGCGGCTGTTGGTGTCCATATTCAATCACCGATTAGGAATTCTTTTCGGTGCCTTGGATGACGGTTACGCCACGGCGGTTTTGCGCCCAGGAGGATTCATCCGAACCCAACACGGCCGGACGCTCTTTGCCATACGAAATGGTTTTAACGCGGCTGGCCGATACGCCAAGCGAGGTCAAATAATCTTTGATCGCAGCGGCGCGTTTTTCGCCCAGAGCCAAGTTGTATTCGCGGGTGCCGCGCTCGTCGGCATGACCTTCGACGGTGATGCTAAAGCTGCGGTATTGTTTCAACCAGCTGGCTTGGCGTTCCAAGGTCGATTTTGCTTCGGCTTTCAGGTCGAAACGATCGTAATCAAAGAACACGCGATCGCCAACGTTCAATACCAAATCATCAACCGAGCCAGGAGGAACATCGGCGCGGGGACCGCCCTTGGCGGAACCATAGGCGCTGCCTTTGCCGTCGCCGGATACGGAGCCGGTGGTGTTAGAAGTGGACGAGCAGGCGGTAACCAGCAACACGGCCGCCAGAATTGTTAAAAGACGCATACGCATATTTTGCCCCTTTGTAGGATGTTAGTCGGATGAGAAATAAAGATAGCTGTTTATAAGGTGGATTGCCTAGGGAATCAAGGGGGACCATGCAGGATCGGATGCATCGCCCGGGGTGGGGACAATTTGCAAATTGCGCCCGGTCAAATCGACCGAATACAATCGCGCCCTGGCCCCTTGGCCGCTTTTATCCATGCGGTCTTGGCGGTAGAACATCAAAACCCGGCCATTCGGGGCCCATGTCGGCCCTTCCTCGAGGTAGGATTCGGATAACAGCCGCTCGCCCGTGCCATCGGGGCGCATCACGCCGATATAAAAACTACCCTCGAGAAATTTTGTAAAGGCGATTAAATCGCCGCGAGGCGACCAAACAGGCGTGGCATAGCGGCCACGGCCAAAGCTGATGCGGCGCACGTTGCTGCCATCGGCGTTCATGACATATAATTGCTGCGTGCCGCCCCGGTCGGAATTGAACACGATCTGTTTTTCATCCGGCGCATAAGATGGCGAGGTGTCGATCGCTGGATTGTCGGTGACACGCCGCACTTGGCGCGTTTGCAGATTCATCGTGTAAATATTCGAATTGCCATCTTGGGATAGCGACATGACCACGCGCCGCCCATCCGGCGAAAATCTGGGCGCAAAAGTCATGCCCGGAAAATCGCCCAATACTTCTTCGCGGCCAGTATCGATGTTTAGCAAATAAACACGCGGCTGATTGCGGTAATAGGCCAAATAGGTGATTTCCTGGGTGCTGGGCGAAAAACGTGGGGTTAGCACCAGGCTTCTGCCATCGGTTAAAAACCGGTGGTTGGCGCCGTCTTGATCCATAATCGCCAAGCGCTTGATGCGCTTGGTGGCGGGGCCGCTTTCGGCGACATAAACAATGCGGGTATCGAAATAGCCTTCTTCGCCGGTGATGCGTTTATACACCGCATCGCTGATGATATGGGCGATGCGCCGCCAGTTATTGGCCGGGGTGAAATAGGCGAGGCCAACCATTTGCTGTTCGCCCAAAACGTCCCACAACCGGAATTCGACGCGCAGACGGCCATCGGGTTGTAATTCGACCGCGCCCGAGACCAGCGCCTGGGCGTTCAGCGCCCGCCAATCGGCGAAACGCGGCTGCAATTGCAGGGCGGCGGCGGATTGAATAAAGGCGGATGGATCGATCGGCGCGAATAATCCCGAACGCTCTAAATTGGCGCGGACGACACTGGCCAAATCGGCCCCGGCCTGGGTTTGGGCGGGGTCCTTGGCGTAAAAATCGACGATGGCCACGGGAATCGGCTCGGCCACGCCCTTGGTAATATCAACGCGCAATTCAGCACGGGCGGGTGCGGCGGCGAGCGTCACTATGGCCAACAGGACAAGGAAAAATCTTTGCATGGGGAACTCCGTTAGGGGGCAGCGTATAGGGTATAGCGTATAGCGTATAGAAAGGTAATGGATAAGTTTTCAATAGCGATTTAACTTTTAAAATCCATGATAGAGATTCTCATCCCCTAAACCCTATCCCCTTGCTTACAGTCCCAACATATATCTGGGATCGAAATTGATCGTCATGGTTTGCCACTGGTGGTATTTTTCCGGCGGCAATTTCAACGGCTGACAGCGCGGGTTCATGAGCGCGCGTAACGCCGCCTCGGCCGCCGCCCGGTAAAACCCGTCGCGGCTGGCGCGACCTGTATTGTCCAACACTTTGGCTTCGCGCAGCGTCCCATCGGGGTTGAGTGCGACCCAAACTTCGACAATTAATTCCTCGGGTTGGCGGGCTCCCGCGGGTAAATTCCAGCATTGCCCGATTTGCTGACGCAGCGCATCGATTTCCGACACGCTGATTGGCAGGGAGGGGATAAACGCCTGGCCGGGGGCGGTGGATTTGGTCTCGGCCGGTTTGACCGGGGCGGGTTCGGGGGTTTCTGCCGCCTTGGGTTTGAATTTCTCGACGGTTTTTAATACTGCATCGAAATCATTGGGATCGATTTTTGGTTTCGGCTCGGGCTTGGCTTCGGCTTTGGGTGGCTTGACAGCTGGGTCGGGTAGGGGTGCCGGGGCCGGTTCCGGTGCGGCGGCTTTGGGCGCGAATTTAGGTTCGGCCTTGGGTTCGGGCAAAGGCTGGCTGGTGATATCGGTTTTAAGCGGCTGCGGGCGCGTCGGCGGCGGGGGCAGGTTGGTGATATCGCTGACTTTCACCACATCGACGATCATCGGCGGTGGCACGGCATCCAATGGCGGTGCTAGGCGCGGCAACACCACCAGCGAGGCCGCGATCACCAACACATGCAACCCAAGCGAATACCACCACGCGCGCGGCGCGGCGGGCATTGCGGTTGGCAGCGATTGGATGCGCAGGGTGTCGAGTATGGGCATGGTTATAGAATTCTTTTTGTCCTAACTGTCATCCCGACCGAGGCCTTGAGGCCGAGTGGAGGGATCTTGCAAGATCCCTCGACTACGCTCGGGATGACAAGAATTATCTATCCGGCGTCTCGGCGATCAGCGCGACCTTGGTAAACCCGGCGGCCGACAGATTCGCCATCACCTCCATCACCCGGCCATAGGATATTTTTTTATCGCCGCGCACGAAAATCCGCTGCTCCGATTTGTTTTTGGTAATCGCGCGCAGGCGCGGGATCAAATCCTTGGTCGCGATCGGCGTTTCCTGGATATACAGTTTGCCGTTACCATCGATACTGACCACCAAAGGCTCGGTTTGCTCGTTAATCGCCGGCGCCTCGGCCTTGGGCAGATCGACCGGCACGCCCACGGTCATCAATGGCGCTGCGACCATAAAAACGATCAGCAATACCAGCATCACATCGACCATCGGGGTGACGTTGATTTCCGCCATCGGCGCGTGGCGCGAACGGCGGGAGGATTTGCGGTTATTGAAATTCATGCCCATGATTTGTGTATTCTCCCTCACCCCACCCTCGCCCGCAAGCGGGAGAGGGAGAGTAAAACCGTTCACTGTTCACCGTCACCGTCCACCGCTACGCCGCTTTTTCATCCAAACGGCGCGAGATGATGGCGCCGAATTCACCGGCGAATGCCTCGAGCTTGTGGGCATAGCGGTCGAAATCGGAAGACAATTTGTTATAGGCGACAACGGCCGGAATCGCCGCCACCAGACCCAGGGCGGTTGCGAACAACGCCTCGGCAATGCCGGGGGCGACCACGGCCAGCGAGGTGTTTTTGGACGCCGCGATACTGGCAAAGCTGTTCATAATCCCCCACACCGTGCCGAACAGGCCGATAAACGGCGCGGTCGAGCCGATCGAGGCCAGGACGATCATCTGCCGTTGTAAACGCTCCAACTCGCGGCTGAGGGTTACTTGCATCACGCGCTCGATGCGATGCGCGATGCCGCCGGCGGAGGGCAACAGCGATACGCCCTTGGCCGTGGCGCGTTTCCATTCTTGCATCGCCGCCATGAATATCGCCGCCATCGGTTCGGCCGGACGTGGGCCGATTTTTTCGGATAATTCTTCAAGGCTGCGGCCGGACCAGAAATTATCCTCGAATTCGTTGGCGGCTTTGAACAAGCGGCGCAGGCGCGTGACTTTGTCAAAAATGATCGACCACGACCAGAGCGAGGCGAATAACAGCCCCAGCATCACCAGCTTGACGATCCAATCAGCCTGCATAAACAGGCCCCACATGGATAAATCATGGCTGACACTTCCGGCCAGGGTTACGGCATCGACGGGATTGGACATGAACGACTACTCCGCTAAAGGTTCTAAAAAATTCTGCAAGGCCGCGCGCAAACCATCCGGTATCCGCACCGGCTTGCCCGCAGCATTGATGGCTACCAAACTTATTTGCAATTTTGCCAGCAGCGTCAACCGCTGATCCAGCGTCTTGTTGATAACTTGGCGAAATTGCACACTGGCCCCGCCCAGTTCGGTCAAATGGGTTGCAACCACAATCTCGTCCTCGAGCCGGGCGGGGGCCAGATATTCTATATCGCAATGCCGTACGGCGAAAATAAGGCCATGTTGGCTTTGAATGGCGCTGACACTTTGGCCGATGCGGCGTAAAAATTCCATGCGCCCACGCTCGGCCAAATCCAGATATTTGCTGTGATAAACCACGCCCCCGGCATCGGTTTCGGCATAATAAATGCGGGTAGCGAATCGTTGCGGCGAATCAGGCGTCATCGGCGGGGGTAAATAAATCGCTGGCGATGCGGGCAGGCGGGGTCAGGCCCAGATAGCGAAAGCCGTTTTCGGTTAACATGCGGCCCCGCGCCGTGCGCATCACCAAACCCTGCTGGATCAAATAGGGTTCGATCACATCCTCGAGCGCGTCGCGCTGTTCGGCCAAATACGCAGCCATGGTTTCAATTCCGACCGGGCCGCCGCCATAGATTTCGGCGATACAGGATAAAAATTTGCGGTCCACCGCATCCAAGCCCCGCGCATCGACATCCAGGCGGTTGAGGGCGCGATCAGCCAGGGCGGCGTCGATCACCTGGGCGTTGCTGTGGTCACCGAAATCGCGCACCCGGCGCAACAAGCGCCCGGCCACGCGCGGTGTGCCGCGCGCACGCTTGGCGATTTCCAGCGCCCCCTCGGCGGTCAATTGCATGTCCAACAATTTGGCCGAGCGCAGGATGATATCCTGCAATTCCATGGCGGTATAAAATTGCAGCCGCACCGGAATGCCAAAACGTTCGCGCAAGGGCGTGGTCATCAAGCCGGTGCGCGTCGTAGCACCGATCAGGGTAAAGGGCGGCAAATCGATGCGCACGCTGCGCGCGCTTGGCCCCTCGCCAATCATGAGATCGAGTTGAAAATCCTCCATCGCTGGATATAAAATCTCTTCGACCTGGGGGGAAAGGCGGTGGATTTCATCGATAAACAACACATCGCGCGGCTGCAAATTGGTCAACAGCGCCGCCAAATCGCCCGCCTTGGTAATGATGGGGCCGGAGGTGCCGCGAAAACCGACGCCCATTTCCTTGGCGATAATCTGCGCCAAAGTGGTCTTGCCTAAACCTGGCGGGCCGTGCAGCAGCACATGATCCAAGGCTTCGCCGCGTTTTTGACTGCCCGAGATGAAAATGCGCAAATTGCCGCAGGCTTCGCCCTGGCCGATGAATTCGGCCAAACGCTCGGGGCGCAGGGATTTATCGACCCGCTCTTCGGTGGGGTCCAGCGGGGTAGGATCGGACAGGCGCGGGGCGGTTGCGGGCATAATCCCTTGCTAACACATATTATACGCCATGCCTAGCCGCTGCCGTTGCCAGCGCCAAAATTTGTGTTTATAATAGATGCAAAGTTAATAAAAAATTTGGGTACGACCGATGACTGAACTAGCCGCCGCGCCTTTGCGTACACCCGATTTGTGTGTGCCCGAGGTTTGCGATAACATTCTCTATTCCGATACCCGCCCGGCCGATGAAACCCGCCTGATGGAGCGGGTACTTTATACTTACGCGGCGACGGAGCGGTATCGTCAATTGGCGCAATGTTTCTTTTATGCGCTGGGATTGACTAAGAATCTCAACGATCCGCTGCCCGAAACCAGCCCAGAATTAAACCGCACCTTAATCAAGTTTTTGGAACGGGAAGGACAAATTCCGCGGCAAATCAACTGTCATTATTTACCAATCTGCACCGAACCTGTAACCAACGTTTTGCATCGCAATGTCGAAATGTACATAACCTATCATTTCCGGCGGGATGCGACGCGGATTTATAATCCTTATGGCCGCCTGAACGCCTATGCCATTAGCTATAACAACATGGATGAACAAGTCAGCTACGCCACAGATCATAAAGGCTATTGTGGCGTCTGGTTGGATGAGCAGGGCCGGGTTTTAGCCAGGGCTAAACCAAAGCTTGATTGTAGTGTTGATGCAATGTTAGCAGCGGCTTATAGCAATTGCCGCTAGCTAGAAAATAGGATAGTTGATGACCATTAACCTACCCACCATTGCTAGCGTCAAACCGCCCCAGCCGCCAAAATTGCCGGGCAATTATTTTTATGTCCTCCAGCAGTCAATCGTCGAATTCCAGCAAGAGTATGAGCACAACCATATGTTCCAAATGATAGGTTATTATTATCGTGGCGATATGGCGACTGGTGATACAGTTATGCGATTTGCCGCTGCCAATAATTTACCCGTTGACACGCCGATCGGGGGCTGGCCGCGCGATAAACGATATTGCCAAGAACTGATCGAGATTTTGACCCGGCAAAAAATCTTTCCCGCTGCGATCTTGGTGCAGATACAGCAACCCGTGAACACCATCCAAGACATGGAGTCAAACGCAGCAGATATAGGCGTCAATTATTTTTATCAACTACCTGAAAAACCCTTATCGCTATTTCGTACCGTCAATGGTGTGGCGCGTTACGCTGCCGATTGCGTGACATTCCATGATGTTTATGGCAAGCCGGTGGAAAGCGTTAAAAAAATCAGCGGCCATGAATATCGCACGCACGGCTATCGTTATGATTCATTGGGTGGAATCGCCGGCGAAATCTCTGTCCAGCACGGATTCAACGTCTGGGAAATGCATGCGCGGCTGGTCGGGAACCTAGGCCGCTAGGTGTTTTAACGCGGCGGGGATGATTTTGGCCACGGGCGCATCCGGCCCCAGTTCCGCGCCGATGATGCTGACGGCGGAAAACGCGTCGGCCCGGGCATAACCCAAATTGACCAGCGCTGAAATCGCATCCTCGGCATGGCGCAGGGTGCCTTGATTGCTATTGGCCGTGGCGGGGCTGTGGGTGTGATGGCCGCCAGTCATAAACCCGCGCGGATCGAATTTGGCGGCTTTGTCTTTTAATTCCGTTACCACGCGTAACGCCAATTTCGGCCCAACGCCATCGGCGCGGGCGACCATCGCCTTGTCGCCGCTGGCAATCGCGGCGATTAATTGTTCGGGGCTAAGGGCGGATAAAATCGCCAGCGCGGCCTTGCCGCCGATACCTTGTACGGATTGCAACAAACAGAATAATTGTTGTTCGGTTTTGGTGGCAAAGGCGAACAATTGAATCGCATCCTCGCGCACGCGGGTTTCGATGAATACGGCAGCGCGTTGGCCGATGATGGGCAGCGCGTCGATGGTGCGTTGCGAGGCGGTCGCGATGTAACCAACGCCGTCTACGTCGATGACGATTTGCCCCTGCTCGATACTGTCGATGATTCCGGTCAATTTGGCGAACATAACAGTAGCGTAAAGCGTAAAGCGGAAAGCGTAAAGGGAAAAATCGTCAACTGTTAACCGGCAACTGGCTGCCGGCAATCGCCAAGGCCAGCGCGTCCGCCGCATGTTCGGAATCGGCGGTGGATTGGGGCAAAAGTTGTTTAACCATAAAGCCGATTTGCTTTTTATCCGCCGCCCCCGTCCCGGTCAGGGATTTTTTGACCACCCGCGCCGCTAGCTCAACGCAAACACAGCCCGCTTGCGCCGCCGTCAATAACGCCACGCCCCGCGCCATGCCCAATTTCAACGCGCTATTGGCGTTGTTGGCCATAAAACTTTCTTCGATGATGGCGGTATGCGGACGGTGCGCTTCTAGCGCCAGCGTTAATTCCCCCGCCAAAAAGGCCAGCCTCTGGGCGGTTGCCGCCTTGGCGGGCGGGCTGATGGTGCCGCTTTTGATAAATCTAAGCGCGTTGCCGCTGACCGCGATAATCCCATAGCCCGTATGCACTAAGCCTGGGTCGATGCCGATAATGATGCGGGGGGAGGGTTGGGGCACGGTGGATTCCTATGAATTTTTAAATGTCATCCCGACCGGAGCGTAGCGTAGTGGAGGGATCTTTGAAGATCCCTCGACTGCGGGGCTTCGCCCCTGCGCTCGGGATGACAAGCAATGACTAATAACCGCCAACCGTCAACCGTTTTCCCATTCCGCCAACAGCGCGGCGTCAAGTTCGTAATTGCCGAATACGGTTTGCACGTCGTCATTGTCTTCGAGCGTGTCGATCAATTTCAATAACGCCTTGCCCACCTCGCCAGCGATGGGCAGGGTGTTGAGGGGTTTGAACGATAACTTGGCCATCACCGGTGCGCCAAAAGATTTTTCCAATGCCTCGCGCACTTGGTTCAAATCATCGGGCGCGGTTGCAATGAAATGCCCATGGTCGCCCGATTCCACATCCTGCGCCCCGGCGTCGATAGCGGCTTCGAGCACGCGGTCGGCACCACCGATACTGGCGGGATATTGAATCATGCCCAAGCGTTCGAACATAAAGCTGACCGAATTGCTTTCGCCCAAATTGCCGCCCGCCTTGGCGAAGGCGGAGCGGATTTCGCCCGCCGTGCGGGTGCGGTTATCGGTCAGGCTTTCGACGATCAAGGCGATGCCACCCGGCCCATATCCTTCGTAGCGGATTTCATCATAATTATCCGCGCCATCGGCGCCGATGCCGCGTTTGATGGCGCGTTCGATCGTGTCCTTGGGCATATTCGCCGCCCGCGCCGCCATCAGGGCGGAGCGCAGTCGCGGATTGCTGTTCGGATCGCCACCGCCCGATTTGGCTGAGGTCGAGATTTCACGGATCAATTTGGTGAAAATCTTGCCGCGTTTTTTGTCTTGCGCCCCCTTGCGGTGCATGATGTTTTTAAACTGACTATGACCGGCCATGACTATCCTAATATGACAAACTTCGTGATAAATTTGCAGCCTAGGACACAATACCGCCAAGCCCTTGCCGCATAAGCGCTTTTATAGCGGGTTTGGGGTGGGATATCTATAAACAAAGGCAAATATGCCCCGGCTTTGCCCGGTTTATTAACGCTTTATTAGCCGCCCGCGCCGATACTATATTGGGAATTTCAGGTCCATGTTGCATGAACGATCAAGCCTATAAACTCGACAAGCTGAATGTGCTCATCATCGATGACAGCAAACATATGCGTCAACTGATGAGTTCGCTGTTGCGTGCATTCGGTGTCGGCTATATCCAAGAGGCGATCGACGGGCGCGAGGCGTTTTTGCGCCTAACCCAAGGCGGCTTTGATTTGATTTTATGCGATTTGGTGATGGAGCCGATCAGCGGTCTCGATTTCGTGCAGCGCGTTCGCCAGGGCAAAGACAGCCCCGATCCTTTTATTCCCATTATCGCCGTTACCGGATTTACCGAACAATACCGCGTCATGATGGCGCGCGATGCGGGCGTGAACGAAGTTTTGGCCAAGCCGATTTCGGCCAAGGAATTGGCGATGCGCATCCAATCGGTCATTGAAAATCCGCGCCCGTTCGTGCGCACGCGCAGCTATTTCGGCCCCGACCGCCGCCGCAAAAAAGAGGACCAGACTTTTTATGATGGTGTCGAACGCCGCCGCGCGGCCTTGGGCAATGATCTGGGGCTTTCCGATCCCGGTTTGTCCGGTGACGGTTTTTAGGGGGCGGCCATGGTTATCCGCCGCCGCGACCAAAATAACCCGTCGGTGATCGACGGTTCGGATCAAGAACCGATCGATTTGCCTCAGCAGCCCAGGGTTAAATCGACCGAAGCTTTGGCCAGGCGGCATGGCGTGACCATCGAAGACCGCAGCGCCGAGCCGCCACCGCCATTGCCCGAGGGCGGCAGCCCGGTGATGCAGGCGGCGCTACGCACCGTGATGTTGGCGGAAAAAAGGGGAATCGAAGTGCAGGATTTTTCCAGCGATGCCAAAACGCCCGCCGCCGCTGCGCCGGAAACCGACCCTGCGCCCGCCAAGCCGCAACACGCACTCAAACGCCGGATCCCGGATGTGCCTCTTATCGATCATACGGTACAACAAGCAATGCCCCAGCCGGATTTGACTAAGGCGGAAAAACTGGTCGAATTCGTGCACATCCCGAACAAGCTCAAGAAAAAAGTCGGCGAGGGCGCCAGCACCTTCGAGCCGGGCATGTTCCTCAAAGCCCAAGAGGCGGTCAAACATCTGGCCAGCAACTACATCGACGGCATCGTGCCCAAAGAAATGCGCGATTTGAATAACAGCATCCAATCGCTTAACCATTTTCCCGAACGCGCCAACGAATACATCTCCAAGGTGTTCAACCAGGCGCATGAAATCAAATCCGGCGGCGGATCTTATGGCTATCCGCTGATTAGCCGCATCGCCGATTCCTTGGGCAAGTTGACCGAGGGGATGCGCCAACCCGAGGCGATGGATCTAGCGTTGATCAAATTCCATCAGGACGCGCTGAATATCGTGGTGCGCAAAAAAATCAAAGGCATTGGCGGTGAAATCGGCCAATTGCTGGTCGAAGGTTTGGAAGTCGTCGTCGCCAAACACAAGGCCCACGACCCCAGCTTGGTGATCGAAAACATCAATCAGTTTTTAGAAAAATTGGATATGTAGCCAGGTTTTAGCTTTTGGCTTTCAGCTGTTAACTTTACGATATTTCAACCTAAAACCTAAAACCTAAAAGCTAACAGCTAACAGCTGTTATTGCTGTGGCTAGGCCCGTTTTATCATCGGTCGCGATAACCGCGCCGCGTAACTGGCCGGTGCCGTTCGCGGGTTCTAATTTTGCGGTGGGGATTTTGCGCACAAAACGGTCGATGGGCGTTTGGGTGTGAAAGCCGATTACCGAATCGTAATCGCCGCACATGCCCAGATCGGTTTGATACGCCGTGCCACGGCGCAACACCCGCGCATCGGCGGTGGGCACATGGGTGTGGGTGCCGACGACGGCCGATACGCGCCCATCCAAATAATGCCCTAATGCTTGTTTTTCGGATGTCGCTTCGGCATGGAAATCGACAACGATGGCGGCCGTGTTGCCGCCCAGGGTCAGGGAGCGCAACTCCTCGTCACAGCGCAAAAACGGGCAATCCAGATTCGCCATATGGACCAAGCCCATGGGGTGCAGCACCGCCACTTTGCGTCCATCGCGCGCGGTATAATTCCCCACGGGTTTGCCCATGGTGCCGCGCGGGTAATTCAAACCGCGCAGTAACCGTGGCTCGGCGTCGATCTGGCCCATGATTTCTTTTTGATCAAAGCCGTGATTGCCCAGCGTCAAACAATCCGCGCCAGCAGCAAAAAATTCCATTGCGAGTGGCAGGGTGATGCCAAAACCATGCGCGGCGTTATCGACGTTGACGATGCAAAAATCGATTTTATGCTCGGCGCGCAATTTCGGCAAAGCCGGAATCACCGCGTCGCGGCCCGCGCGGCCGACGATATCGCCCAGGATCAAAATATTCATGTGGCGGAGATTAATGCGTAAAGCGTAAACCGTAAAGCGTAAAGAAGCCAGCGGACAGAGCTGCGCTATGATTGAAAAAATCTTACCCCAGCCTCGGTCAAGACTGCATCCAAACACTGGTCGCCGTCATGGGCGGGCAGGGCGGGCAATTCCTGGCCCGCATAGGCAATGCCAACCGCCATAATTTTTTGCTGTGCGCGCAAAGCCGCCAGGGTGCGGTCGTAATACCCCCCGCCATAACCCAAACGCTGGCCCGCTGAGTCAAATGCCAATAACGGCACCAGCACGATATCCGGCTGGACTCTGGCGGCGGTTGGGGCGGGGGCGGGGATATCGTACATCCCCGAAACCAGCGCATCGCCCATGGTATAGGTGCTAAATTCTAGCGGTTGATTTTTGCCCGTGATCACGGGCAGGCATATACGATGCCCTTGGGCCGAAAGCGCGGTCATCAATGGCCGCGGGTCGCATTCGTCATGGGTTGGCCAATATCCGGCGATGACGCTGTTTGAGGGTAAAGGAATTTGGCTTAAAAAAAAGTCGCGGATTTTTTCGGCGGCTTGGGCGCGCTCTGCCAGAGGGATCGCTGCCCGCAGATTGCGCATCACTTGTCGCAGCCGAGATTTTTCCCTATCCACTATCCACGATCCACTATGGCGTTTCCAATTAAAAATTCTTCATTCTTGTCATTCCCGCGCAGGCGGGAATCCATTTTAATACAAATGGATCCCCGACAAATGCTGGCGCATTTTCGGGGATGACAATTTTCGAGCATGAGGCCTTCTTGATTGGAAGGACAATAACTGCTGCAAAGAGGTAAGCCGCCGGGCCGTTGGGTGACGTTGAACACTACCGTGGCCCTAAAGACCAGGTGGGAACCATGTACCGAAACCACGGTCTCGACAGAGACAGTCCCCTTACGTTCAATTATAGGCCGGTGGGTTGCAAGCACCCTGACGCGCCAAGCCGCTTACCAACCCTTATTCTACGCCACATTCAGCCGTTTGACAATAGAATCGACCGCACCGGCCAGGGCCTCGAGCTTGCTGGTGGCCAGGGTGGCGGTATTGGCGGGCAGCATTTGGTTTTGCTTGCCGGTGATGGCATCGATGTGGGCATACGCCTCGGCCAGCTCGTCGGCGATTTGAATGGCGGCCAGTACCAATAACCGCTGATCGCCGACATTGCCCATGGCTTGTTTCAATGCCGTAATCTTGGCATCAACATATTTGGCTAATTCCCGCACCTTGTCGCCCTCGCCCTCTTCGGCGATCAGGGTAATGGGCGTATTGTTGATGGTGACGGTGATGGTCATGGGCAGGGTCCAGGCAAGAGGCGAGGGGCGAGAGGGTTCTTACCCCGCCAAAATTTTCAATTTTTCCAAACTGCTATCCAGGCGGTTGGCCACCTGATCGCCGATTTCTGCCAATTGATCGTATTGCTGGCGCATGGCGGCCAATTGCGCTTCGACCGCGTTCAAGCGCGTATCTTGCGACGATTTTTGTGTGGCGATTTTTTGCTCTAACCCGCCAATCGTTTGTTCCAAACGATCCAGGGCGGATAACAAGCGTTCGGCTATAGCGGGTTGTTCCGTTGCGATTTTGGTCATGGGATGCTCATATTGTTTCGTTGTCGAATTATGCCACCCCAGCCAGCGAAAGCAATCATTAAGCGGTTGACGAACGACTTATCCCAAGGCTATTCCAGTGGCGGTGATCACTGTCACGAATGGATTACAATATGACTGCAGCGGTAAAAATGCCTGTTTCCCAAAACTCTGAAATCGATATCCGCACCATGGCCAACGCCATCCGGTTTTTATCCATGGATGCGGTAGAAGCGGCGAAATCCGGTCACCCCGGCATGCCGATGGGCATGGCCGATGTGGCAACCGTGCTGTTCCAGCAATTTTTGAAATTCGATCCCACAGCACCGCTGTGGCCCGATCGCGATCGTTTCGTGCTATCAGTTGGCCATGGATCGATGTTGTTGTACTCGTTACTGTATTTGACCGGCTATGCCGATATGACGTTGGAGCAAATCAAACGCTTTCGCCAATTGGGCAGCAAAACGGCTGGCCATCCCGAATTCGGTTATGCGGGCGGGATTGAAACCACCACCGGCCCGTTGGGGCAGGGGATTGCCAACGCCGTTGGCATGGCCTTGGCCGAACGCATCCAAGCCGCCGAATTCGGCGCTGATCTGGTATCGCATTACACGTATGTGTTTGTTGGCGACGGCTGTTTGGCCGAGGGGATTTCGCACGAAGCCTGCGAATTGGCCGGGCATTTAAAATTAAATAAATTGATCGTGCTGTTCGATGATAACAACATCACGATTGACGGCAATACGAATTTATCGACCTCGGTCGATCAGGTGCAGCGTTTTATCGCCTATGGCTGGAACGCCGAACGCGTCGATGGCCATAATCCCGAACAGGTCGCAGCCGCCATCGCCCGCGCGCAACAATCGGATAAACCTTCCTTGATCGCGTGTAAAACCACGATCGGTTTCGGCGCACCGACCAAGGCCGGCAGCTACGAAGCCCATGGCGCGCCACTGGGGGCAGAGGAAATCAAAGGGGCCCGCGAAAAACTGGGCTGGGCGCATGCGCCGTTTGATATTCCGGCTGATATTTTAAACGCTTGGCGCGCCATCGGCGCGCGCGGGGCCGAGGCGCGAAAAAATTGGGAAAAACGCGCCGCCGCCAACGATCAATACCCAGAATTAAAGCGCCGTTTGGATGGCCACATCCCGCCCGCTGCCAATGCTGCCATTGCCGATTTGATCAAATCCTTGCAAGCCGAGAAACCGAAAATCGCCACCCGCGTTGCCAGCGGCAAAGTATTAGAGGTGATTCAACCGCATCTGCCGGAAATGATCGGCGGCTCGGCCGATTTGACGCCGTCCAATAACACGCGCGTTAAAACCCACAGCGATATAAAACCCGGCCAGTATGGCGGCACCTATGTGCGCTATGGTGTGCGTGAACACGGCATGTGTGCCACCATGAACGGCTTGGCCTTGCATGGCGGGATCATTCCCTATGCCGGGACGTTTTTGGTGTTCACCGATTATGCCCGCCCGGCGATTCGTCTGGCGGCGTTGATGCATCAGCGCGTCATTTACGTGATGACCCATGATTCCATCGGTTTGGGCGAAGACGGCCCCACCCATCAGCCGGTCGAACATTACGCCGCGTTGCGCGCGATTCCGAATTTGCTGTTCCTGCGTCCCGCCGATCCGGTCGAGGTTGCCGAAGCCTGGCAAATCGCGTTACAGCGCCTGGATGGACCCAGTGTGATTTCATTGACGCGCCAAGCCGTGCCGTTTGTGCGCACCCAATCTCCCTCCCCCTTGGGGGGAGGGTCGGGGTGGGGGTTAGACACTAATCTCTCTGCCCATGGTGCGTACGTTTTATACGAAGAAAAAAATGCTACCGTCACCCTGTTCGCCAGTGGTTCGGAAATCGGCGTCGTCATGGAGGCGCGCGAAAAATTGGCCGCAGAAAATATCGTGGCCCGCGTCATCTCGGTGCCGTCGATGGAATTATTCGCCCAGCAGCCCGCAGCCTACCGCACCAGCGTAATCGGTAATACACCGCTCAAATTGGCCTGCGAGGCGGGTATCCGCCAGGGCTGGGATGGCATGATCGGCCATGACGGATTGTTCGTCGGCATGACCGGTTTCGGCGCCTCCGCCCCCGCCCCGGATTTGTTCCAGCATTTTGGGATTACGGCGGAGAGGATTGTTGAAAGCGTAAAGCGTAAAGCGTAAAGCGTAAAGCGGTAAGGATGAAGACCAAAGATTTTGAGGATTTAATTGTTTGGCAACGCAGTCGGGGATTGGTAAAAGCCGTTTATCAACTGACGGCGCAATTCCCATCTTCGGAAAAATATGGCCTAAGCTCCCAGATGCAACGCGCCGCTGTTTCTATTCCCAGCAACATCGCCGAGGGGTACATGCGTGCCTCGAAAAAGGAATATGCGCATTTTTTGGCTATAGCCGCAGGATCGGCGGGGGAATTAACCACCTTATCAGTTTTAGCCTATGATCTAGATTTTATTTCTCAGTCCAAGTATAACGCAATCAAGAATGAATTGCTGGAAATACGAAGCATGCTGTATGTGATGCGCCGAAAGTTGATTGCGGCATAGCCCTTTACGCTTCACGCTTTCCGCTTTACGCCATGAGTTAAACGCTACCCGCTAAACGCTTTTAAACCAGGAGAGAGAAATGACAGTAAAAGTAGCCATCAACGGATTCGGCCGCATTGGGCGGCTGGTTGCCCGCGCCTTGTTTGAATCGGGGCGCAAGGATATTCAAATCGTTGCCATCAACGATTTGGGCAGCGTCAAGGACAACGCGCATTTGCTGCGTTATGATTCGGTGCATGGCCGTTTTCCGTTTGATGTGAAAACCACCGATACCAGCATGGAAATTCAGGGACAAAAAATCGCGGTGGTGGCCCAGCCTGATCCCAGCAAATTGCCGTGGAAGGATATGGGCGTCGATATCGCTTTTGAATGTTCGGGCCGTTTCACCAAACGCGAAGAAGCCGCGCATCATTTAACCGCCGGCGCTAAACGCGTGATCGTCTCGGCCCCGGCCGATGGCGTCGATGCCACGATTGTTTATGGCGTCAACCACCAAAGCTTGACCAAGGACCATATCGTTATTTCCAACGGGTCGTGCACCACCAATTGCTTGGCCCCGGTGGCCGATGTGATTATGCAGGAAATCGGGATCGAGCGCGGGTTTATGACCACCGTGCATTCCTATACCGGCGATCAGAAATTGGTCGATTCGATCCACAAAGATCCGCGCCGCGCGCGTGCCGCAGCCCTCTCGATGATTCCATCATCCACGGGCGCGGCGAAGGCTTTGGGTCTCGTCATTCCGGCCTTAAAGGGCAAATTGGACGGGACGGCGATTCGCGTGCCCACGCCGAACGTGTCGATGATCGATTTTAAATTCGTGGCCCCGCGCGATATCACCATCGATGAAATCAACGCCGCGATGAAAAAGGCCGCCGAAGGCAGATTAAAAGGCATTTTAGGCTATGTAACCGAAGAATTGGTATCATCCGATTTCAACGGCGATCCGCATTCATCGAATTTCGATGCGACGCAAACCCAGGTGGTCGATAAACGTTTGGGTCGCGTCTTGTCGTGGTACGATAACGAAGTCGGTTTTTCCAACCGCATGCTGGATGTCGCGGCAGTGATGGGGAAGATGATCTAGCACTAAGCGGAAAGCGAAAAGCGTAAAGGCTTTTCTTTCCGCTTTACGCTTAACGCTTTACGCAAGAGGAAAAAATGAAACCCGCATTAAAAACAGTAGAAACCATGAACCTTACCCCCACCGTCAAATCCATCTTGAGCAAGTACGAGGGGGAAACCCCCGCCGTCAAAGAATCGCTGGCCCGCATGCTGATGCAGGGTCGGTTGGGCGGCACGGGGCAGATGATTATTCTGCCCGTCGATCAGGGGTTCGAACATGGCCCGGCGCGTAGCTTTGCCATGAACGATGCCGGGTACGATCCGCATTATTTTTATGAATTGGGGATTGCCGCCGATTTGAACGCCTATGCCGCCCCCTTAGGTGCGCTGGAGGCGGGCGTCGATACCTTTGCGGGTAAAATTCCATTGATCTTGAAAATGAATCACGGCAATTCGTTGCTGTCGAACAAAACCAATCCGGATCAAGCCGTGGTGTGCAGCGTCAAGGACGCCGTGCGCTTGGGTTGTACGGCGATTGGCTTTACGCTGTATAACGGCTCGGAATCCTATAACGCGCAAATGGAAGAATTGCGCGACATCATCGCCGAAGCGCGTTCGCACGGCATCGCATCCGTCGTGTGGTGTTATCCGCGCGGCGGCGTGTTGCCCAAAGAAGCCGAGACGGCGGTGGATGTCGTGGCCTATGCCGCGCATATGGCCTGCCAATTGGGTTCGCACATTATCAAAGTAAAATTGCCAACCGATGTGGTGTGGTTGGAAGCCGCCAAAAAAGCCTACACGGAGCAAAAAATTCCGGTGGCCACATTGGCCGATCGCGTGCGCCATATTACCAAGGCGTGTTTCAATGGCCGCCGCATGGTGGTTTTCTCGGGCGGCGAGGCCAAAGATACCGCCAGCATCCTGGATGAAATGCGCGCGATCAAGGCCGGTGGCGGCAACGGCTCGATCATGGGCCGCAATGCGTTCCAACGTCCCCGCGCCGAGGCGATCAAGTTGTTTGATAGCATGATCGACATTCTAAAAAATTAATGTCATCCCCGCGCAGGCGGGGATCCATTTTTCATGCGCCAATATTACGTCTATATCATGTCGAACAAGAAAAACGGCACGATTTATGTTGGCGTAACGAATGATTTAGTACGCCGAGTTTCTGAGCATAAAAACGGACTCGTTGAGGGGTTTACTAAAAAACACGCTTTAAAAAATCTGGTTTATTTTGAACCATTCGACAGTATCGAGGGAGCGATTTTACGAGAGAAGCAGTTGAAAAAATGGAATCGCGCCTGGAAAATGCGGTTAATACAGCAAACCAATATGGATTGGCATGATTTGTTTGCCGAAATAGTACCATAAAATGGATCCCCGCCTACGCGGGGATGACAACCCCAACCACATACCCAACCCCCAATACCCCATGACAAAACTCTATCTCATCTCCCCACCATCCATCGAGCTAGTAAAATTCCTGCCGCAGCTGGAATCGGCATTGACCACGGGGTTGGTCAGCGTGTTTCAATTGCGCTTGAAAAATATCGAGATCCAGGATTTACGCGCCTTGATCCCACCCATCCGCGATTTGTGCCATGACCACGATGTGCCATTATTGTTGAACGACCATGTGCACCTGGCCGCCGACATGGGATGTGATGGGGTGCATATCGGCCAATCCGACATGGCATATGCCGATGCGCGCGCGTTGTTGGGGACGGATAGAATGATCGGCGTCACCTGTCATAACTCCAAAGATTTGGCCTATGACGCCGCCGAGGCGGGGGCGGATTACGTCGCCTTTGGCGCGTTTTATCCCACTACAACCAAAGATTCCGGCTATCGCGCCACGCCGGATTTGATCCGTGATTGGGTGGATGCCACAACCGTACCCTGCGTGGCGATTGGCGGCATCTCGGCGGATAATTGCCAGCCCATTGTCGATGCGGGTGCCGATTTCATCGCGGTGGTTAGTGCGGTGTGGGGCCATCCCGGCGGGGCTGGGGCAGGGGTGGCGGCGTTTGGCGCAAGCCTAAGGAACTAGTTGCTTTAACGCCGATAATTTGTTAAAACCGCGATGAATTTAAACCCGCCCGGCCTAATGCCGGGCGACGTATTTTTACAGAGGCAGAAAAAATGAAAGTCCAAGCCAACGCCCTCAAAGCGGGCAATATTATCGAAATCGAGTCCAAATTGCTGACCGTAATCAAGGTCGAGCATCGTACGCCAGGCAATTTGCGCGCCTTTGTGCAGGTCGAGGCCAAAGATGTGTCGTCCGGCAATAAAAAAGATTTTCGCTTTGCCTCCACCGAAGCGGTCGAGGTCGTGCGCATCGACGCCGTGCCGCACCAATATCTGTTCGCGGATGGTGACCATATTACATTCATGAATAACGAGAATTACGAGCAAATCATCGTCGAGCGCGATTTGATCGGCGAACCCGCCCAGTTCCTCCAGGATGGCATGAACGTCGAAATCTCCATGCATGAAGGCAAACCGCTCAGCGTGTCGTTGCCGGAATCCGTGATCATGGAAATCGTCGAGGCCGAGCCCGTGGTCAAGGGCCAAACGGCATCCGGCGGCTTTAAACCCGCCAAATTGTCGAATGGCGCGCGGGTGATGGTTCCGCAATATGTTACTTCGGGCGAAAAAGTGGTGGTCAAGACGGAAGATGGTTCATTTGTAGAAAGGGCGAAGTAAGTTTTTAGTCGTTTGTTATTAGTCGTTAGGTAATAACGACTCACGACTAACGACTCACGACTCACTACTCACGACTTCACATGTCCAAATACTCCCCCCTGATGACCGTGATCGACGCTGCCGCCCGCAAGGCGGGGCGCTCCTTGACGCGCGATTTTAACGAAGTCGAACATTTGCAGGTCAGCAAAAAAGGCCCAGCCGATTTTGTGTCCGCCGCCGATCAACGCGCCGATAAAATACTGCGCGAAGAATTGTCCCGCGCCCGTCCGGCATTTGGTTTTCTGACCGAAGAGGGCAAGGACATCAAGGGCGATGGCGAGCATCGCTGGATCATCGATCCCTTGGATGGCACGACCAATTTCCTGCATGCCGTCCCCCATTTCGCCATTTCGATTGCGCTGGAACGCGCGGGCGAAATCGTGGCAGCTTATGTCTATAATCCCCTGATCGACGATATTTATTGGGCGGAAAAGGGTACGGGGGCGTTTGCCACCCGTACTGGCCGTCTGCGCGTGTCGGCGCGCCGCGATTTTAACACCTGTTTGATCGCCACCGGCATTCCGTTTATGGGCGCTGGCGATCCCGACATGCCGCGTTTTCAACGCGAAATGGCGGCGATAGCATTGAAATGCTCGGGCATCCGCCGCATGGGTGCCGCCGCTTTGGATTTGGCTTATGTCGCGGCCGGGCGCTTTGATGCGTTTTGGGAACGCGGGCTTAGCCCCTGGGATACGGCAGCCGGATTGTTGTTGGTGCGCGAAGCCGGTGGGATCGTGGCCGATTTACAGGGCCAGCACGCCAGCGCGCACAGCCCGGATATCCTGGCCACCAATCCGCACATCGCCGCAACGATGACCGATTTGCTGGCGATGCCGCCGATTGCCACCTCGCCCAACGCCAAGGCGGCAGGGTGATTTTTTACCCACAATAGCTTTGTTATTGTTCTATGATGCGCGCTTGATATAATCAGCCCTGGTTTCCCATGGTCCGTTTTGCAAAGCCTATTTCCATTTTCTGCCTTGGCCTAGCACTCGCTTTGCCCGCAGCCGCCCGCACGCCCAGTGTCGAGGTCAATGACGCCCTGTTGCAAAGCCTGGGGCAAACCCCCAATGTGCCAACCCAGTATATGCAGGCGATCCGCCAAGAACAGCAAAAGCCATCGGCACCCCGCCGCCCGGTGGTGGCAGCGCCAGCGGTTTTGCCCACACCACCATTGAAAAAACCGCGTAGCCAATGGAACCAACAGCTGGTTGCCAGCGCCAAAAAATCGCCTACTGGCAAGCAGCGGCAGAAATTCGATCGCAAAACCCCCACCCAAGCTTTGCAATTCAGCCAACCCATCACTGCGGCGATGCCGCTTCTAGGCTCGGGCCTTGGCGGCTATCGTTGGCAGGATATCGATCCGCGCACGCGCGGTGCTGTGCCTTTGCCGCAATCGGGTGATAATACCGGCCGGACTATTGGCAGCGTGACTTTTAATCCCGGCAGTGACGAGCTTAATGCCGCGGCGCGCAGCGCTTTGCAGCCAGTGGCAAAAAATTTACAGACCGAACCGGCTATGGCCGAATTGCGCGGTTATGCCACAGCGGATAGGGAGTCGGGCGATGATGCCAAGCGCGTGGCGCTTTCCCGCGTCATTAGCGTGCGCGATCATTTGATCGGTTTGGGCGTACCCGGTAATCAATTGGGCGTCAAGCCCGTGGGTCTGGCCCCCGATGGTCCCAAAGAACGCGTCGATATCGTCAAAAAATAAACGCCTATCGACTAATCCCGGCGCAGAATTTTTTTATTCGCGCCAAGCCCTCGCGTAAATTATCGTCACTGGTGGCATAGGAAATGCGCATAAAGCCCGCCATGCCAAAGGCCGAGCCGTGGACGCAGCCAACCAATTCGCGTTCCAATAACGCCAAGACAAAATCTTTGTCAGTTTTATATTCGCCGCCCAGATAGTGGCGAATATCGGGAAACACGTAAAACGCGCCGCCCGGCGTCGCGCAGGGCATCACCCCCTGTAATTCGGCGAAGACAAAATCGCGGCGGCGCACATAATCGGCGCGCCATTCGACCAAGAAATCTTCGGGCCCGTTCAGGGCGGCAATCGCGCCTGCCTGTACAATCGTTGGGCCGTGCGTACTGGATTGCGAGAGCATTTTGTTGATCGCACCAATCCATGGCGCCGCCCCTGCCGCATAGCCAAAGCGCGCGCCGGTAAAAGCATGCGATTTGGATAGGCCGTTGATCAACAACATGCGCGGCAATAAATCGGGCGCCACGGCCGCCAGGCTGTGGAAACTGCCGGTGTAAACCAGTTTTTCGTAAATATCGTCCGAGATGATGACCAAGCGCGGATTGGTTTTCGTGGCCTCGCGCAATACATCGGCCAAGGCCGCAACCTCGCCCTTGGTATAAACTACGCCCGCCGGGTTGGATGGTTGATTGAAAATAAACAAGCGCGTTTGCGGCGTGATCGCCGCGCGCAATTCATCTGCCGTAATTTTTAAATCATGACGCGCCGGGGAAATTATTTTTGGTACTCCGCCAAAAAAATTGACGATTTCGGGGTACGACACCCAATAGGGGGCTGGGATGACAACCTCGTCATCCTTGCCGACCGAGGTGCCAATGCCCCAAAATACCAATTCCTTGCCGCCAACCCCGGCGGTGACCTGGGTGCGTTCAAAATTCAAACCGTCATCGCGTTTGAATTTGCCGATAATCGCATCCGCCAAGGCGGGCGGGGCAGGGGACGCATATTTGTTTTGCCCCAGCAACGCGAAATCGCTCATCGCTTTGCCGACATGGCCGGGGGTGGCTTTGTCCGGCTCGCCCACGGCAAAGGAAATCACATTTTTCCCCTCGGCCTTTAATTTATTGGAGAGGGCCGCAATCGCCAATGTGGCCGATGGCTGAATCAAATCGATTTGCGGGGCGGGGGTAAAGGTGAAAGTCATTTTTGTTCCTGCTAATTATTTTCTTACAATTAGAGCTGGTTAAAAGTTCCCTCCCCCTTGTGGGGAGGGTCAGGGAGGGGATTTCCAAAGTTGAAAATGATATACGATAGTTTTTCTGTGTTGTTATCAGACCCCCCACCCAACCTCCCCCACAAGGGGGGAGGAGATTTATAACTAAATAGTACACTTACTCAGGGAAACTTAACCCTGCAATCCGGCCAAATTACGATACTGCGCGTTATTTGCCAATAGCGCATCATGCGTGCCGCTACCATGCAACTGCCCGTCGGCGAGGAGTAAAATCCGATCCGCGTCGCGCAACGTGGATAGGCGATGCGCGATCATCAATGTGGTGCGCCCGGCGGATAATTTTTCCAATGCCTGCTGGACCCAATGTTCATTTTCACTGTCCAACTGGCTGGTGGCTTCGTCCAGCAGCAAAATTTCCGGCTGGCGCAACAAGGCGCGGGCGATGGCGACGCGTTGTTTTTGCCCACCCGACAACCGCGTCCCTTTTTCGCCCAAAAAACTTTGTAATCCATCGGGCAGGCGGGGTAAAAATTCATCGACCTTGGCATCGATGATCGCTTGCTCCACCTCGGCCTGGCTGGCATCGGGACGGCCATAGCGGATATTGTCCAGCAAGCTTGCCGAGAAAACCGCCGCATCCTGGCCGACATAGGCGAATTTACCGCGCAAGGCCACGGGATCAAGCTCGCGCAAATCCATCCCGGCCAGCGCGATCGATCCCGCTGTCGGGTCGTAAAACCGCAACAGCAATTGGAACAAGGTGGTTTTGCCCGCACCGCTGGGCCCAGCAATACCAATGCGCTCACCGTTTTGCACGCGCAGCGAAAAATTGCGCAGGGTTAATTGCTGCGGCCGCGACGGATAGGAAAAATCGACGTTGGCGAATTCAATCACTGTTCCCGTTTGCGGCAAAGGTGCGGGCAGGGTGCGGGGATTAGCGGGGGCAGTAATGACGGGTGCGGTTTGCAACAATTCCTGGCTGCGTTCCAACGATCCGGCGGCGCGTTGCAAATCGCCCGCGACTTCGGATAATGCCGCCACCGATCCGGCTAGGACGATGGCGTAAAACACAAAACTGGCCAGGGTGCCGCCCGACATCCGCCCCGCCAGCACATCATACCCCCCCGTCCACAGTACGATGGCCACCGCCGAAAATACCAGGCCAATGATCAACGCCGATAACAATGCCCGCCAACCGGCACGGGTCACGGCCGCCCGCAAGGCTTGATCGGCCAAGGTGTTGAAATGCAGCGCATCCAGAACTTCGTGGGTATAGGCTTGCGCGGTTTTGATGTTGTTCAACGTCTCATCGCCATAGGCCGATAAATCGCCGACGCGATCCTGCGCCTGACGCGACAGGCCGCGCACCTTGCGCCCGATCCATAATAACGGCACGACGACCAGGGGCACGACCAAGGCGACGGCGGCGGTTAATTTAAAACTGGTCCATAACAACATGATCCCCGCACCCAAAAGTAACACGCCATTACGCAACGCGATGGGCAGCGAAGTTGTGACTACGGTTTGAATTTGCGCCGTGTCGGATGTTAACCGCGACAACATTTCGCCAACCCGGTTGGATTCATAAAACACCGGCGACAGGCGCAATAAATGCGCGAATAATTTTTGCCGTAATCCTGCGACCACGCGCTCGCCCAGTGTGTTGACGGCATAGGTGCGTAGCGCGCTGGCCACCGCCAATAAAATAATGATGCCCAGCATGGCCATAAAGGCGCGGTCCAGCGATGCGGTATCGTTGCCCGCCAAGCCGTGATCGACAATGCCGCGCAAACCCTGACCGAACAGCAACACCGCGCCCGCCGCGCATAAAATCGCCACCGCGCCCAAGGCCAGCAACCGCCATTGGGGCAATAAATACGGCCACAGGCCGCGCAACGCCCCCATGGTTTTGGCGGGCGGCAACGGTGTTATGGTGGCGGTTTCGGACGGTGCCGGTTCACGGAATCGGGTCATGCCGCATTTATATTTGATCCCCCCCAAAAAAGCCATTATATATGCGGGCATGATCGCAACCCTGCGCCGTTATGCGTTGTGCCTGGCTTTGTTGGCCGTGACGTTGCGCGGCCTTGTGCCGGTTGGCATGATGCCGGATTTGGCGGCGCTTGCCGATAACAGCTTGAAAATATCGCTGTGTGCGCCGCTTAGCGCGGATGGCCCGCCCCAAGGCGACAATGGCCACATGGCCAAAGCGCCATGCTGGTTTGCAGTCAATGCCAGTTTCGCGTTGCTGTGGTTCGCTGCCACGGTTTTAATTTTGGCAGTTGCGGCGAATTTCTTTTATCCGCTGCTAGCGGTAACATCACCCTTGCGCCATCGGGCATCGCCCCCGTCTCGCGCGCCGCCGTCCTTCGTTTAAAAATTATTGTCGTTTTGGGGGCGGGCCGTATCGGCTCGCCGCTTCGCACCTATTTTTAAACGGGGCCGGATATGGCAACGAAATCCACAACACAACGCGCCATCGAGGCGGTGGACGACACCGCTGGCGGCATGCAATCCCTGACCCGCCAAGGGGCAGGGGCGGTCAAGGCATCGGCCGAGGCAGCACATAATCCAGCCGCGCCCGCGCCGGTTTTAGGCGAGGCGGGGATGGACCCGCCCGCGCGGGCAGAAAATGCCGCGCCAATGGATACGGAATTGGCGGAAATTTTACGCGTGTTACAGCGCGAGGGGTTGGCCGAATTGCTCCGCGCCTTGGCGGAGTTGGATCTGGGCGATGCGGAACTGAGCATCGAATCCCTGGCCGATGATATGGTGCGCGGACGCGGACGGCGTAGCGGCGTGGTACGGGCGATGGTGTTGTCGCAATTGATGCAATTTTGGTTGCAACAACAAACGCCGCAATTGCCAAAATTCACACAGGCGCAGCAGCAGCAATTTTTACAAATTCAGCAAACTGCCAAAGTTTTGACCACGGTTACGGCCTTGCCCCCCGCGCAGCAAGCGCAGCGTGTAGCCCAAATATTGTCCGATCCCAAATTCGCGCAAAATTTGCACATGGCGGTGCGGCAAATTTCCGCCCCCATCGCCACCCCATCGCCCCGGCCCAGCATCAATGTGTTGGCGCAGGCGATGGTGATGCAGGCCATGGCACCCATGCGTGCCGCGATAACCCCGGCCCAAGCGCAGAACATGGCGGCGCGGCCCATCAATATGGTGGTCTTGGCGCGGCAATTGGCACCCGTCTTGTCGATTCCCGCGCCTATGAATCGCGCGGCGGTGGTGCCTGTGCCCAATCCGGCGGCGGCGATGGCCGCGTTGCGGGTATTGCAAAATTCATTACCGTCAATTGTGCCAGTGCCGATGAATGCCGCTGCCAATACCACCGTATCGCGCGATACCCCCATGTTGCGCGTTGTATCCACGCCTGCGCCCACACCACAAATAGCGATGCAGCAAATTGCCGCACCACAAACCGCGAGACCGCAAAGCATCGCCGCTGTTTTCCCGCCGCGCGTCGCAGCGGTGATTGCGGCGGTGACGATCACTGCCAGCGCGGCGGCGGCGATGCCGCCACAGTCACAGCAAGGCAATCAACCTCAGCCGAATGTAAAAACAGCCACCCCGATTATCACTGCCGATTCATTCTTGCGCCGCGAAGTTGTGCCGCCCGTGCCATTTGTGCCGACGCGCGATCCAGTTGCGCCGCCGATGAATGTTGCGCCGCTGCCGCTAGCTGTGCCAAGCATCTCGGCGAAAGTGGAAGCGCGGCCAATCCCATCGGTGCCGCCGGTAACCAAACCGCCGGGACAGGATTTTGCCGCACGGCCGCAAAACCCACCTGCGTCCATGCCACCGACCAAAGATCAACCACCATTATCCGCGCCGCCACAACCGCCTAGGCCGGTACCGATTCAAAACTCAGCGCCCGTGCCCGCGGTCGATCCGGCAAAGCCCGAGCCTGTAAAGCTGGAATCTGTAAAACCCGATCCAGGAAAATCGGAGCCGGAAAAAAACGTGCGAGCGCAAACTCCGCCTGCGTCCGCACCACCGACCAAAGATCAACCGCCACCATCCGCCCCGCCGCAACCGGCTACGCCGCCTGCGCCGCCAGAAAACAAGCCGCCTACACCCGAACGAATCGATCCGCCCAAACCGGGCGAATCAGGACTACAGAAACCAACAACAGCGCCGCAAAGCCAACCGCAAGTCCAATCATTACAGGATTATTATAAACAGCAAAAAGGGGTATTCACGACGCAGCCGATCCCAACAGAGGTTGCGGATTGCTGCAAAGATAAAAAACCAAAGACCGTGTTTAGTACCGGTTGGAATTTTGTCAAAGGTGGTTTTGGTTTGACCAAGTTATTCTCGCATCCGCCGAAAACAGCTCCCGAATCAGCGTTTGCGATTTTTGACCGTAAGCAACCACAACGTTAGGAGGAGAAAATGGGTTTTTTGAGTAATTTCTTTGGCATCGGACCGAAAGCCGAGCCAGCGCAGCTGGATTTCGTCGTGCCCAATACGATCTTGCGATTACGGCCATTATTTATCAGTAATGGCGCAGCGTTTTTGCAAACGCAGGCTTTACAAATTGCGTTTTCGGAAATCGATGCTTTGCGAAAACAGAATCTACCACCTGATGAGCGCCTGGAAACAATGGGTGGCATTATGCAACGTTTGGTACAGGTTCTGCCCAAGCAATTGCATCATTTTCAACCGGTACAAACGCAGGCGGTGCAATTGAAGGTCGATGATATATTATACGATATCGAAATGTGGTGGCCGCGCGTTTTGCCGGGCAGTAAGGCGACACCGGCCCAGGCCAAGCCCTGCTGTGCGATGTTCGCCGTGCGACCATTTGATGGGCCTGTACAAATCCAATTGGCCTATAAGCCAAGCATGTTGTGGTTTGATCCAAATGATAGCAAATTGCGGGAGTTTATGATCACGAATGTTGATGACAGAAGAATCATCCAGCAACCCAATCCTAAAACCGACAGTCCACTGTATAAACCGTTACGGGTTATTGAAACGGAGAATCCGACCGATGCAGAGGAGATAGATAAGGCATTGACCGCGACGGCGGCGATTTTTTCCGGGCAACTAAAAGCGCCCGATAATTTCCCGCAAGGTTTGGCGCAGATGCTCGGTCTGGGTGGTGCGCGGCATCAGATGAGTTTCGGCAGGTAGTTAGCAGCGTCATCGCGAGCGACCCCAAGGGAACGTGACGATCCACGCGATGGTGCGGAATGGATTGCTTCGTCGGGCTAGCCCGACTCGCAATGACGGGAGGAAAATAGAATGAGTGATTTAACCTGGTATCAAAAAATTCTCACACATCCGCGCTTACAGCGCGTCATCGCCAATCGCTACGGCCGCGCTGCCATCGCGCTTGGCATCAGTTGTCTGGCCCATGTGCCGTGCGTTTTGATGTTGACGGGCACGCTGGCCTTATCGGGCGCTGCGGGGGCGTTGTTGATGCACCCGCTGGCGATTATGAGCAGCAGTTTTGCGTTGTTGGTGGGCGGGCATCTGGCCAGCAAGGCGTTATGCAACCGCTATTGCGAATGGGCCAGTTGCTTGTTGGCTGGCACACGGCCGGAAATTGTGCCGGTACAGTCCCTTGCAGAGGCCATAATTATTGCTAAACGCGCACGGGAATGGAATTTTTTGAAAAACACCGGCTTGACGGTGGCGGCCTTAGGCATTGCCGGGGCGCAGGGATTTTTTATCGCCCCCATGCTGCATCGCCATCCCGAGGCGCATCGCCCCCCGCCAGCTTCTGTGGCCAAGGATGCGGGGGTGCGCGGGCGGGTGTTGTTATCCTCGCCCAGTGATCTACAGAATACCTTGGTGCTTACAACCAACCCGGTCAATAACGAAGTCCAGGTCTATCACGGTAAATTTCTGAAAATGCAGCGCGTCGATGCTTGCGGGGCGATGATTTGGGACGGGTTGTTTAATCCCATCGATCCCACAGCCCCCACCATCCCGGCGCATTTTGCCAAGCCCTTGCTCGAAAGCTGGGGCGGTATCGAGAAAATTTTGGCGCAAATCGAGGGCGATAGATCCATTAGCCAGGAAAAGCGCGTCGCGTATCAACGCAAAATAACCTTGCTGCTAGCAGGCAATGATGAGACAGTGTTTGTCGAAAATCCGCCCGTATCCCTAAACCGGGCAGCGCATCACAGAGGCGGGCATTGAAACGGCAATACCGGCATCAGCTCCCGGTTCAGCAAATCATACAGGGATATTTTATCGCCGCGCGTCGAGCGCCAGTCGCCAATTTTTTTATCGACAAACGGCGCATAGGTAAAATGCCAAGCGCCCGACAGGGGCGAGGACAGCCATAATTGTTTTAATGGCGAATGGCGGTTAAACAAAAACACCCGGCCATCGGGCATTTCCAGCCGCAGCACCCCATCCTCGAGGTCGATTGCGGCCTCGTCGCCAAAACGCTCCTCGCATTGGTTTTCCAGGTCCGCTAGCGCCGAATTCAGCCGATCATCCCATTCGTCCATGATTTTTCCTATGTTTCTCAGGGTTTTAGCACTGATGCCGGTTTGTGCCTAGGGCATTAAATAGCGCTTGCGTTTTGCCGGGCAATCCGATATTTTCCGCGCTCGATATTAAAAAAATAAGCCGAGGCAGTTATGAAACCGAACATCCACCCCGATTACCATGAAATTACCATTGTTATGACCGATGGCAGCAGCTATCCGGCGCGTTCGACCTGGGGCAAGGCGGGCGATACGATGCGTTTGGACGTGGATCGTTTGTCGCATCCCGCATGGACCGGCGGCCAACAAAAATTATCCGAAGGCGGCCAAATGGCCAAATTCAACAAGCGCTTTGCCGGATTGGGCAGCCTGGGCGCCAAGCCAGCCGCAGGCGACAAGAAATAGATTTTTGACGAATCCAGTGATAGGAAATAGCCCGCAATTGCGGGCTATTTTTTTGCGCTGCACCCGAGTTGCGCACAGTTTATGACAGCGATGTTGCGGGTGCGAAATAAATGGGCTTGCGTAACGACCATAAACAACTAGATTTAAAAAGCTCAATCAAAAAAATCCCCAAAATGGCAGGGTTAGGTCAAAGGTCGATGTCGCAATCCACCAATTTCCTGTCCCGTTGGCTGCGCTCGCGGCAATTGCTGACCGATTCCGGTTACGGCGTTGCCAATGCTTTGATTTATCCGTTTTACGCGGTTGAATCTTTGGGCGAGCAAATTTACCGGTTGGCGGTGATTATGCCGCCCTGTGACGACGATCAGCTCAGCATCCAATTAGACGGCAAAGAATTGGTGATCACGGCGGTGGCCAAGGATCAGCCCCAGCATGTGACGTGTGAACACCGGTTTCGCTTGCAGCTATCGGCGACCATCGCCGGTGCGAATTGGGAGCGGGGGAATTTGGTCATCGAATTGATCACCAATATGCGCGATAAAATGCCCGCCGCGAATCAATTGGTACAAAAACATAGCGGCAGCGGTTCCTGGCTAGAGCAACAAACGCAACGCGCGGCTTAATGTAAGTTTATTCGGCGCAACGCTGCGCCGCGCTGCCGGTCGGCAGCGAAAGAACTGAATCGCCCGCGACTGCGGACGCGGGCACGGGTGTGCCCGAAGAAACGAAAATGTCGCGGCGGCAGTCGCCGCCGAAGTTGCGGCATCGCCCACGACCGTGGGCGCGGGTACGCGTGTACCCGAAGAAACGAAAATGTCGCGGCGGCAGTCGCCGCCGGAAGTGATGAATCGCCCACGACTGCGGGCGCTCTCCACCCTCCACCCTCCACTCTCCACTCTCTACTAACTACTGCGCCGTCCAGCCGCCATCGACGGGAATTACCGCGCCGGTGATGCCGGTGGCCTTGGCGGCGCAAAGATTGATGACCAATTCCGCCACTTCTTCGGTTTCGATCAGGCGTTTATTCGGCTGGCGTTTGCCCAGTAAATAATCCTTGGCCTCGTCCCAGCCCATGCCGACCCGTTCCGCATGTTTGGAAATTTCCCGCGCGTCCGAATCGGTATTGGCAAAGCCCGGGCAAATAACGTTACAGGTAATATTTTCCGCCGCCGTTTCCAGCGCCACCACCTTGGTCAAGCCGATCAGGGCGTGGTTGCCCGCAGCCAACGCCGCCTGGCGCGGGCGGCCGACCATGCCGTGGACCGAGGCGATATTCACAATCCGGCCAAAGCCGCCTTTGCGCATCAATGGCAAGGATTGGCGCGTGGTGTGGAACGCGGCCCCGGCATTGACAGATAAAATTTCCTGCCATTGCGTCAGCGACAATTCATCCAGCCGCACCGATTGCTGCAAACTGGCGTTGTTGACCAAAATATCGATGCCGCCCAAACGCGATTGCGCGTCGTTGATGATGCCGCTGGCTTCTTTGGCGTGGCGTAAATCCGCCTCGTTATAAAATGCTTGGATGCCGAATTCTGCCATCAGCGCCGCGCGGAAAAATTCGATTTTCCCCATATCGCCCAGGCCCGATAACATCACATCGCAACCTTCACGGGCCAGCGCGCGGGCGACCGCCATGCCGATGCCGGTGGTGGAGCCCGTGATAACCGCTTTTTTGCCTAAAAGTGTTTTTTGCATTTGCCAAGACTAAAGTTTCTGGCCGCATCTTGCAAGTACAAGTAAGCAGTAAGCAGTAAATAGTAAGCGGTAATGAGTAAGCAGTAAGCAAGAAGCAAGAAGCAAGAAGCAAGAAGATCCTAAACTGCTTACTAATTACTGCTTACCATTTACTATTGGGGCTATCCGCTATACGCTTATACAATGGAAGAAGAACTCCCCCGCCCGACTACCCCGCCCATTCTGGATAAAATGGGTGTTGCCGAATTGCGGGCGTATGTAGCGCAATTACAAGCCGAAATCGCCCGTGCCGAGGCGATGATAAAATCCAAACAATCCGTGCGCGGGGCGGCGGATTCGTTGTTCAAAAAACAGTGAGCGGTGGACGGTGGACAGTGGACGGTGTAGTATTCCGGTTTACCGTCCACTGTAAACTGTCAACTGTCCACCGCCCATGACCCTCCCCACCACCCGCCGCGCCGTGATCGCCAAAAAACCCGGCGGGCCGGATGTTCTCAGCATCGAGAATCAAAAAATTCCCGCGCTGGCAGCGGATGAGATTTTGCTGCGGGTGCGCGCCTTTGGCCTCTCGCGCCCGGATGTGTTGCAACGCTTGGGCAAATACGCGCTGCCACCCAACGCCGATCCGGTTTTGGGCCTCGAAGTTGCGGGCGATGTGGTGGCGCGCGGCTCGGGCGTGAATATGGGTATTGGCACATCTGTCTGCGCCTTGTGCAATGGCGGCGGCTATACGGATTATGCGATTGTCAAGGCAGGTCTAACCTTGCCCGCGCCGCGCGGGTTGACCGCGATTCAGGCGGCGGCAATTCCCGAGGCGGCATTCACCGTGTGGTATAATCTATTCGACATCGGCGCGTTGGGGCGGCGGGAGCGGGTGTTGATCCATGGCGGTACCAGCGGCGTGGGCAGTTTCGCCATTCAAATGGCCCGTGCCCAAGACGCGATTGTGTTTGCCACGGCGGGGGACGAACGCAAGGTTGACGCGTGCAAAATCTTTGGTGCGCACACGGCGATCAATTACGCCAAGCAAGATTTCGCCGATATTATACGCCGCGAGACAGATGGCGAAGGTGTGGAAATTATCATGGATATGGTGGGCGGTGATTATTTCGCCAAAAATATCGATTGCCTGGCGATGGATGGGCGGTTGATTGAAATCGCCTATTTGCGCGGGGCCAAGGTGGAATTGAATATCGACACGGTCATGACCAAACGGATTATGATTACCGGCAGTAAATTGCGCCCCCTGCCGATGGAACGCAAGGCGCGGGTGGTGCAGCACGCGCATAAAACCCTGTGGGGGTGGATCGAGGGGGGCAAAGTGAAACCCGTCATAGACAAAGTTTTCCCCTTCGCCGATATCCGCGCCGCCCACGCCTATCTCGAATCCGGGCAGCATATTGGGAAAGTGGTGGTGGAGGTTTAGTAGGGATTGCCAAGTACCAAGTACTATGTTTGTCATCCCGAGCGAAGGGGCATTAAAAGCATTGCTTTTGCCCCGCAGTCGAGGGATTTTATAAAGTTTTTTAAGATGCCTCACTCATCCCGAGTAGGTTTTTTGCATTCCTCGATACGCGCTACGCGCACTCGGGATGAGCAAAAAACCGTATCGAGGGACACTACTCAGTCGGGATAACAGAGTAGAGGATTGATAAAAACTAACGTTCCATCCCATGATATTGTGTTTTCGATTAAGAATGCCCCACGTACTCATCCAGAGAAGATTTTTGCTTGTATCCCTCGATACGCCCGCCTTCACTACGTTACGGCGCGGCTACTCGGGATGAGCAAAAATCGTATCGAGGGATAGCCGGCAAAAATACTTTCGGGGCTTTCTTAATTGGAAGGACAATAGAATTTAATCGCCATGGTGATTGCGGGACTGTTCAATATCACCCGCACTAGGCGCAACAAAATTACAAAATGTTTCATGGGAAACATTTTGGAATAAAATTATCCTAAATGCGACGGCTTGGCTTTTTGCGGCAAAAACGCTATAAAGGGTTATTCAGCCTACATTTTGTTTCGTGTTGGCTTGGCCGGGGGAGGGACCCCTGCGCCGAAGGGAAGAGGGATTTGGCTTAATTTTTAATGTCATCCTGACCCAGACCCTGAGCGGAGCGAAGGGGAAGGGGAAGGATCTCGCCCAATCGGTTAAGAGATTCTTCGGGGCTACGCCCCTCAGAATGACATCACTGTAACAAAGGAAAAAACCATGACCAGTTTATTGATGCCCCGTGCGACCGCCGCTTGGCTGGTGGAAAACACCAAATTGTCGTTCGACCAAATTGCGAAATTTTGCCAGGTGCATGTGCTGGAAATCCAGGCCATCGCCGATGGTGATGTGCAAACCGGCCCCGGTCTGAACCCCGTTTATGCCGGGCAGCTGACCAAAGAAGAAATTGAGCGCTGCGAAGCCGATCCGACTGCGGTGCTGGTCCAGCGCGATTTGAATTTGCCCGAGCCGTCCAAACGCGCCAAAGGTCCACGCTATACCCCCGTCAACAAACGCCAAGACAAGCCCGACGGCGTGGCGTATTTGGTCAAACAACATCCGGAATTGTTGGATGCGCAAATCGGCCGCTTGATGGGCACGACCAAACCCACGATCAAAGCGATTCGCGAACGCACCCATTGGAACATGGCGAATATCAAGCCGCGTCACCCGGTCGGTTTGGGCCTGTGCTCGCAGCCGGATTTGGATGCCGCGATTGCCAAGGCGCAGCGCCGTTTAGCCAATATCGAAAAAGCCGCTTCCCGAGCCGCGAAATTGGTTGCCCAGCAGACCGAACAAGCGGCCAACGCTGTGGCTGCCGTCAACAACCCGACCCCCGAAATCATGGCCGAAGCCGAAGCGGTGAATGGGTAGCAAGCAAGTAAGCAGTAAAAAGTAAGCAGTAAGCGGGTTGCTTACTGCTTATTCACTCCCCACCCCCAACCCTCCACTGGATCCTATGATGACTGCAGCAAAAAAAATCGAACCATCGGTGCATTTGTTGAACGCGAAATTGTGCCAGGAATTGGGCATTACCAAGGAACAAATCAGCGGCGGCAGCCTGTCTGTCCGCTCGCCGATTGATGGGATGGAAATCGCGGCGGTCAAGGCCGACGAGGCGAAAACAGTGGCAGTCAAAATCGGTTTGGCGCAGCAGGCGTTTTTACAATGGCGCAGCGTGCCAGCCCCCGTGCGCGGCGAATTGATCCGCCTCTTGGGCGAAGAATTGCGCGCCCATAAACAAGCCTTGGGCGAGTTGGTGACCATCGAAGCCGGTAAAATTTTATCCGAAGGCTTGGGCGAAGTGCAGGAAATGATCGATATCTGCGATTTCGCGGTCGGTTTGTCGCGGCAATTATACGGTCTTACCATCGCATCCGAACGGCCCAATCACCGCATGATGGAACAATGGCAGCCATTGGGCGTGGTGGGCGTGATCAGCGCGTTTAATTTCCCCGTGGCGGTATGGTGCTGGAATTTCGCGTTGGCGATTGTGTGCGGCGATGCTGTTGTTTGGAAACCATCCGAGAAAACTTTGGTCACGGCGATTGCGTGTCAAAATATTTTCCTACGCGCCCTACAAAAATTCAATGCCGCGCACGGCAACAAAGCGCCGGAACATTTATCGGTATTGATTTTTGGCAAGGCCGATGTGGGTGCTGCGATGGTGGCCGATCCGCGCGTGCCCTTGGTTTCGGCGACGGGCAGTACCCGCATGGGCCGCGAGGTGGCGCCCGTGGTGGCAAAACGCCTGGGCCGCAGCCTGTTGGAATTGGGTGGCAATAATGCGATGATCGTCGCCCCCAGCGCGGATTTGAATCTGGCCTTGCGCGCGATTTTGTTTTCCGCCGTTGGCACGGCCGGACAACGTTGTACCACCTTGCGCCGCTTGATCGTGCATAAATCCATCCATGCCGCGCTGATCGAAAAATTGCAAAAAGCGTATCAATCCGTGCGCGTCGGCAATCCCTTGGACGCTGCCACTTTGTGTGGGCCGTTGATCGACCGCGCCTCGTTCGATGGCATGCAGGCGGCGTTGCAAAACGCCAAATCACAGGGCGGCACGGTATTGTGCGGCGGCACGCGCGTTTTCGCCGATGTTTATCCCGATGCGTTTTATGTCGCGCCCGCCTTGGTGCAAATGCCCGGGCAGAGCGAGCAAGTCAAACACGAAGTCTTTGCGCCGATTTTATATGTGCTCAGTTATGAAAATTTGGCCGATGCGATTGCCCTGCAAAACGATGTGCCCCAAGGGTTATCGTCGTGCATTTTCACCAACGACGTGCGCGAGGCGGAATTGTTTATGTCCGCCAGCGGTTCCGATTGCGGGATTGCGAATGTGAATATCGGCCCATCGGGTGCTGAAATCGGCGGCGCGTTTGGCGGCGAAAAAGATACTGGTGGCGGCCGCGAATCGGGTAGTGATTCGTGGAAAGCCTATATGCGCCGGACGACCAACACCGTTAATTACGGCACGTCATTACCGTTGGCGCAGGGCGTGGTGTTTGATTTGTAGGCGGTGGAAATAAACGGCAATTATTGTAGTTCAAGTTCATAAATAAGCATGTGTCACCCCCGCGCAGGCGGGGGTCCATTTTTAAAAATGGATCCCCGACAAATGCTAGCGCATTTTCGGGGATGACAACTACGATAAATTTTTTTTGTACTGTCCTATTGGGCGAAAAGTCTATTTCACCGAAATCTCGGCAATACTGCGCGTGTCGTCATACATCACGGCCAGGATATTTTCCATCAATCCCGGCGGGCCGGGCAGGGCGGTTGTGTCCACGCCCGGAATCGGTGGTAAGGCGGCTTGCTGAGTGGTGGTTTGACAAGCGGTCAATGGCAAAACAAATATTGCTATCGCCAGAATGGTGCGAATGATTTTCATGCCGTCATCCTAATCGACAAAGATTAAATTTTCGCAAGGATTGCGCCCGACAATAAAAAACCCCGCCGGTGGGGCGGGGTTTGGTGCTGTTACGCCCATGCCTTCTAGGCGGCGTCGGATTTGCGTTTTTCCAACTCGCTGATTTCTTGTTTCAAGGTCAATTTTTTCTTTTTCAACTCGGCGATAATGTAAAAATCCGGCATCGGGCGAGCGCCTTCGATGCGCAACGCTTCTTCGATATTGGTGTGTTTTAATTTTAACGTGTTGATACGATCGGTGATCACGCTATCTGCCTCCGTGTTTGGGGTTGGGATAGAATCGGATGATTGCACGACTTAACTCCATCAAAACGCTGGCTTGCGGGGTTTTAGCCCCGCGCTGGCGGTTTTTATTGCACTTGCGAAGAAGCCAGAATATCACCAGTATATTACGAATCGCTTAAATTCGCAAGGAGGCATTGAAATAAAATTATTACAATTTGGGGTAATTTTGTTATAAATAGTCGTGAGTCGTGAGTCGCTAGTCGTGAGGCAATAGGTGGTACATGCTCTCGAGGTTCCTAAAAACCAACGACTAAATAACTAACGACTATTTATTTATCCCCCAAACAAATGCCCAGGCCGCGGGCGGTGTGGACCATGGCGCCGTCCACTTCGACCGCGCGATAGGATGCGATGGCTTCGGTAATCGGTACATCGGTCAAACCGCGATTGCGCCAAACGACGATGCGATCAAATTTGCCTTGCGCCACCAAATCCACGGCATGCACGCCAAATGACGATGCCAGCACGCGGTCATGTGGGCTGGGCTGACCGCCGCGTTGCACGTGGCCCAACACAGTGACGCGGGTTTCCGCACCCGTTTCCTGCGCGATGCGGGTGCCCAGATATTGGCCAATACCGCCATAGCGCACTTGGCCATCGGCGAATTTATGCATGACGGGTTCGTTTTTCTCGGTTTTGACGGCCTCGGACACAACAACCAACGCAAAATTGCGCCCATTGCCGCGCAAGGAATCAATCTTGGCCTTGACGGCTGCCATGTTCCATGGAATTTCCGGCATTAAAATCACATCCGCGCCCCCGGCGATGCCGGATGCCAGCGCGATGTGCCCGGCGTCACGCCCCATCACTTCGAGGATCATGACGCGGTGATGGCTGGCGGCGGTGGGTTGCAAACGATCCAACGCCTCGGTGGCGACATTGACGGCGGTGTCGTAACCGACGGCGGTTTCGGTGGCACCCAAATCATTGTCGATGGTTTTCGGCACGCCGACGAAATTAATGCCGCCTTGTTGTGCCATGCGACGCAAAATCGCCATCGAGCCGTCGCCGCCCATCGAGATCAGCGCGTTCAGGCCCAATTGGTTGTAGCCGTCAATAACCTCGTTACTGCGGTCTTTTTTGCTGCCATCCGGCATGGGATAGGCGAATGGGTCGCCGGAATTGACCGTGCCCAAAAACGTGCCGCCCTGGCGCAGGATATTGGTATCGACATCCGCGATGGTGAGTTTTTTATAGCGCATGGGCCGGTCCATCAGCCCCTTAGTGCCGTCATAAATGCCATATACTTCCCAGCCATAATGCAAAATGGCGCGATGGACGACCGCGCGGATCACCGCGTTTAGGCCGCTGCAATCGCCGCCGCTGGTTAAGACCCCGATTTTTTTGATGTTCGACATGATGTATCCGTAAACAGTAAGCGGTAAGTGGTAAGCAGTAAGGTACAAAAAACCTGCTTACTGCTTGCTTATTACTGCTTACTATTTTTATGGCAATGCAGCAATCGCTGAGTTGCAAGAAATTGTTGAAAAAACAGGCTTTTCATCATATAATGCGCCATGGCATGGGGTGGCTTGTCCACACCCGGCTTTTTTTGTTTTTATCGGTGCTGGGGCGCAAGGTTGGGGCATGGACAATATTTCGGTATTGCGGGATAAATTGGAAAAATTGCGGCAAGAGCACCGTGATCTGGACGACACCATCCGCAGCCTGCAATTGACCGGGGCCGACCAGATGCAGTTGGCGCGGTTGAAAAAACGCAAACTGGGCCTGAAGGATCAAATGGGCTTTATCGAAAGCAAACTGATTCCCGATATTATCGCCTAAATTCTATCCAGGATTTTTGCATGCCCACCAGCCGCGATCAATTGATACAGCAATTGCAGCAGCATCAAGCGCCGTTGCAGGCCATGGGTATTACCTCGCTGGCTTTGTTCGGCTCGGCTGTGCGTAACCAATTAAGGCCCGATAGCGATATCGATTTGTTATGCAGTTATCGTTTGCCTTTTACCCTAATCACCTTGCATCGGGCCAAGCGCTATCTGGAATCCGCCTTACAGCGCCCCGTTGATTTGATAACACAGGACGGCATTCATCACGCGCTACGCCAACAAATTACCGGTGAGCAGCTGGATGTCTTTTAAATCGAACCGACGATGGGATTTTCGCCTAGAGGATATGCTTGCGCATGCGCGGGAGGCTCTGGCGCTAACCGCTGGCCATACGATCGACAGTTTTCATGCGGACCGTAAATTGATCTTGGCCGCCGAGCGATTGTTGGAAATCATCGGCGAGGCGGCAAGACACGTGCCGCCAGCCATAACGGCGCAAATACCAAGCGTGATTTGGGAAGATGTGATCGGGATGCGCAATATCATCGCGCATGATTATCACTCGGTAAGTTACGCCTTGGTCTTCACCACAATTCGTGATTATATTCCTGAACTTGTTAACGCTATTGAGGCAGCGATGCCAACGCTGCAGGAACCCCCTCGCTAAAAAAGAGCAGATGATGGTAAGCAAGCAACCCCGGCGCGGTAAAAAAAATCCGTCGCCACAAATCGGCATTATCATGGGCTCGCCCAGCGATTGGGACACCATGCGCCATACCGCAGATATGCTGGACGAATTTGGCGTGGCTTATGAAACGCTGGTGGTCTCGGCACACCGCACGCCGCAGCGTTTGTATCAATACGCGCAAACGGCGCTTGAGCGTGGGTTGCAGGTCATCATCGCGGGCGCAGGGGGTGCGGCGCATTTGCCGGGCATGGCGGCGTCCTTGACCCCGCTGCCGGTGTTGGGCGTGCCGGTGGAATCCAAAGCATTAAAAGGTCAGGACAGTTTATTGTCGATTGTGCAAATGCCGGCAGGCGTGCCCGTGGGGACATTGGCCATCGGCGTGGCGGGGGCCAAGAACGCGGCCTTATTGGCGGTGGGCATTTTGTCGCTGCGCGATACGGCATTGGCCAAGAAATTGGCGCGCTACCGCCATTTGCAAACTTCGGGGGTGCCGCTTAATCCACGCGCCAAGGTCAAGCATCCGTTGCTTCGCGCCCGGAAAAAGAAATAACATGGCACCCATCGCACCGGGTAAAACTATCGGCATTTTGGGCGGCGGGCAGCTGGGCCGCATGCTGGCCATTGCGGCGGCCGAAATGGGGTATCGGACGCATGTGTTTTGCCCCGAGGCCGATCCCTGTGCCGCGCCAGTCGCCAACGATGTAACGATTGCCGATTACGAGGATCACACGGCGCTGGGTAAATTTGCCAAGGCAGTGGACGTGGTGACGCTGGAGTTTGAAAACGTGCCGGTCGCCGCATGTGAATTTTTGGCGAGAATCGTGCCGGTGCGTCCGGGTGCGGGCGTGCTGCGTATCGCCCAAGACCGTTTGTTGGAAAAACAATTCGCACAGAAATTGAAAATCCCCACCGCCGAATTTTATGCGGTGGACAGTTTGGCGGATTTGGAACGCGCGGTGTTACAAGCAGGCTTGCCGGCGATTTTGAAAACGCGGCGCTTTGGCTATGACGGCAAGGGCCAGGTGAAGATTAAAAAACCGTCCGAGCTGGCTGGGGCGTGGGAGGCGATTGGGCGGCAAAGCGCCATCCTCGAAGCGATGGTCGATTTTAAATTGGAATTATCGGTGATCGTCGCGCGCAGTCCCAGCGGCGAGGTGGTGACCTTTCCCGCCGTCGAAAACCGGCACAAGAATCATATTTTGGATGAAACCATTGTGCCCGCGCCCATTTATCCGCGCATCGCCAAAGCGGCCGAGACCATGGCGCGGAAAATGGCGCAGCAGATAAAGCTACAGGGCTTGATGGCGGTTGAAATGTTTTTGGGCGCGCGCGATGTGATTTATATGAATGAAATCGCGCCCCGCCCGCATAATTCCGGGCATTGGAGTATTGACGCCTGTATCACCAGCCAATTCACCCAGGCGATTCGCGCCGTGTGCGATTTGCCGCTGGGCAGCACGGCGATTTTATCGCCCTGCCGGATGAAGAATTTATTGGGCGATATGATTTACAACTATGAACGGTATTTGACCGAACCCAATACCAAATTGCATTTATACGGCAAAGACGATCCCAAACCCGGCCGCAAAATGGGGCATATCACGCGCTTGCTGCGGAAGTAAGTTTAGCTTTTAGCTTTTAAGGCATATAGGGTAGCGCATTTTCCTAATACCTAAAACCTAACAGCTAACAGCTATTCAAAAAACTCGCGCAGTTTTTTTTCCAATACCGGTTTGACCCGCGCGGATTTTGGAATCACCAAAATCGTATTATCGCCCGCAACCGTGCCCAGCAATTCTGCAAAATTCTGTTCATCGATTAATTGCGCGACCACGCTGCCGCAACCGCTGCGGGTTTGGATTAAAATCAATTGTTCGTTGCTGGTAATCGTTTCCACCAATTGCTTGATGGTCAGGGTCTGGCCGATTTGATACGCCGCCGGGGGTAGGCGATAAATCGCATCCCCTGAAGCGTTCAAGGATTTGACCGCGCCCAGTTTGCGCAATTGCCGCGACACGGTGGATTGCGTCACCGCCCAGCCTGCGGCGGCCAGGGCTGCGGTCAACTCGGTTTGGGTGTGCGCCTGACCCTGTTCGATCAGGTGGCGGATGGCGTGGCCCAGGGTTTTATTGGCGGTATTGGCGGCAGTCGGCATGAAAAATTCCCGTTCAGATTTGCATAAGTCCCGCATAAAATAGTGGTTTGCGCATAAAATGTCAATATTTATGCATAAATATGGAAAAGCGGTTGGTGGCAATGCCCACCTGAGGCATAGTCAGCTGCAGGCAAATAATAGCGTTTGAGGCAATAGACTATGAAAACAATGCAAACAATTAAGACAACAGCAAAGGCAAGTTTTTGTGCAACTGCACCCTGCGTAATTGCTTTGCGTTCCTCCTCTTTGGAAAATGAAGGTATTGAATATGCCACTTATGGCTTTGGCAATAAGGGACTAGAAATTGCCCAAGTGGTTTTGCATAGCAGCATGCAATTGGCAGGAAAAAATTATGGCCCTGGGGTTAAATGTATGTGGCGAGGAAAAGAAATAGATCCCCATGCAATGGCAGAAAAGATTGCAAAAGAAATAGCCGCGCAAAAGCAAATGTAAGTTACAGGAGATAATGATGAAATATTTTTTGAAAAAGCCTGATGGATCAACTCTTGATGCGAAGAGTGATAAGCTGCCAGTTGTGTGCGCTATGGCGGCGGTGATGAGCAAGGGCAAATCTGATCCTGTATTGGTATTGACAGCGACAGATGTTGCAGCTGGATTCGCACCCGTGCAAAGCCAAGAAGTAACCGCTGCACTATCCTTGGGAGTTTCCGGCGGTACAATTTCAAAGGCAGTGATGAAGCGTTACATAGAACAGCTGCAAAAAGCAGCCTAGGCCGCTTTGCGCATTTTTGCCGCCAGTTTCAGGGCATCGGGGACGAGGGAGAGGTAGTGTTGCAAATCGGCTTTGATTTTGCCGATTTGCAATACACCCTCGATCCGGCGGGATAAAAATTCCGCTGTGTCCGCATAATCATCCGTATGATCGTTCAACCAAAAAAACAACGTGCTGGTATAGACCCCGGCCAATAATCCGCGCTTGGTGTAAAAATTCCAATCCGTGCTGGTATCGCCCGCCGCGTGCCAAATATCGTCGCAAATCTGATACAAAAACTTTGCCGCCAGCGCTGCATTGCCGGGGCGGGCAGCGAATTTAACCGCTTGGCGTTCGATGCCGTCATATTTGGCCAGGATGGCAAGGCGGCTGGTTACGCCCGCGTGAATTTTGTGGCGGATTTTTTGCTCCGTCGCCACGGCGCGGGCCAGGGCAGGGTGCCATTCGGTTTGCACGGTTGCGAAAAAATAGCGCCACAAATCCCGCCCCGGATCGGGAAACAATAACTCCGCCCGCCCGGCGTCCATGCCTATTTTTACGGCGGCGGCGTGCAAGGCGCGCGCGCCAAAACCATGGGCTGCGATAAATTTCTTGGCGGCCTCGAATAATTTTGCCCGTTGGGCATCAAGGGGGGATGGTTTCGCCATGGCTAATTCCTTGTAAAATATAGTCTTTCCATTTTATTTTTCGCCACGCTTGTCATTCCGAGTGAGGCCGAAGGCCGACGAGGAATCTCCAGACATAAGTTGTTGCAAAATAAGAATTTTATATCTGGCGATCCCTCATCCCCTATGGGGGATTCGGGATGACAAAATAGTTAATTCTTAATTGGAATTACTGCATAAATGTTTCCCTAATCTAGGGCATTTACCGCGCCCTGCCTAGGGGCGATGCGCAGTTGCCATTTTTAAAGGATTTGGCTATAACATCGCCTACTGGCGCGGAATAACCCGAGCCAAATTTACATTAGAATGGAAGTGATTCAGGTGGAAATTATCGTTCGTGATAATAACGTCGAACAAGCGATGCGCGCTTTGAAGAAAAAGCTGCAACGCGAAGGCGTATTCCGGGAAATGAAGCTCCGCCGGCATTATGAAAAGCCGTCGCAGCGCAAAGCCCGCGAAAAATCCGAAGCGGTGCGCCGCTTGCGCAAATTACAGCGCAAGAAGTTGCAAAGCGAAGGATTTTAAGACGCTGTGTTTGTTCGGCCCTGCCGATTCAACAAAAACCCCGCCAGCAATGGCGGGGTTTTTTATTCTCTAGCAGCGTATGGGCGATCAATGCCCGCTACCGCTAAGGGATTTGACCACGGTTTCGGTGACTTTTTTGGCATCGCCGAACAGCATCATGGTATTGGGGCGGAAGAATAATTCGTTGTCCACACCGGCATAACCGGACGCCATCGAGCGTTTGATGAACAACACGGTTTTCGCCTTTTCCACTTCTAAAATCGGCATGCCGAAAATCGGCGATTTCGGATCGGTTTTGGCGGCGGGGTTGGTGACATCATTCGCGCCAATCACAAACGCCACATCGGCGGATGCGAAATCGCGGTTAATATCATCCAATTCAAAAACATCATCGTATGGTACATTGGCCTCGGCCAACAGCACGTTCATATGCCCCGGCATGCGGCCCGCGACGGGGTGGATGGCGTATTTCACACTGACCCCCTCGGCCTTTAACAGATCCGCCATTTCGCGCAACGCGTGTTGTGCCTGCGCCACCGCCATACCGTAACCGGGGACGATGATCACGCTTTGCGCATTTTTCATAATAAACGCCGCGTCTTCGGCGCTGCCGGGTTTGACGGCCTTGTCGCCGCCGCCGCTGGTGGCGGCTGCGCCCGCGCTGCTATCGCCGCCGAAACCGCCCAGAATGACATTTACAATCGAACGGTTCATGCCCTTGCACATGATATACGACAAAATAGCACCGGACGAACCGACCAAAGCACCGGTGATAATCAATAAATGATTGTTCAGGGTAAAACCCGTCGCCGCCGCCGCCCAGCCGGAATAAGAATTCAGCATGGATACCACCACAGGCATATCCGCGCCGCCGATAGGCAGGATCAACAACAAGCCGATGACCAGCGATAAAACCACTAGCGCCCAGAATATCAGATGCGATTCGCTTAGCATCAACAACGCCACCAAAGCCAAAATGCCCGCGCCGATCAGCGCGTTTAATTTATGCTGGCCGGTAAACACCAATGGTTTGCCGGAAACCAGACCCTGCAATTTACCAAAGGCGATGATGGAGCCGGTAAAAGTAATCGCGCCAATCGCTACGCCCAGGCCGATTTCCAACAGGCTGGCGGCATGGATGCTGGCCGTGCCATCGGCATCGGCCTGTAAAATGCCAAACGTATCGGGGGCGTAAAACGCCGCGCCCGCGACGCACACGGCGGCCAAGCCGACCAAAGAGTGAAAGGCTGCGACTAATTGCGGCAGCGCGGTCATTTGAATTTTTTTGGCAATCACCGTGCCGATCACCGCGCCAATCGCAATCGCGATCAGGATTTCAACATAATTGCCCATATTCGGGATCAATAGCGAGGTGAAAATTGCCAGCGCCATCCCGGCCATGCCAAAGCGGTTGCCGTTTTGCGCCGTTTCGGGATGCGATAAACCGCGCAAGGCCATGATAAAGCAAATGGCGGAAATCAAATAGAGCAAGGTGGAAATATTGGCGGACATGGTTTCATCCTTAGTAAGCAGAAATTAGTAAGCGGTAAGCAGAAAGCAGGAAGCGGTAAGCGGGTTTCTCGGCTTACTTTTTACTGCTTGCTTTCTTTTTGAACATCTCCAGCATCCGCTGCGTGACGATAAACCCGCCAAAAATATTGACCGAGGCGAGCACGACCGCCAGCAAGCCCATCATCCGCGCCGTGCCGTCGGTGGCAAGGCCCGCTGCTAAAACCGCGCCGACGATAATCACCGACGATACGGCGTTAGTGACCGCCATGAGTGGCGAATGCAAGGCCGGGGTGACGCGCCAGACGACGTAGTAACCCACAAAACACGCGAGCGCGAATACGGTCAAGCCCAGCAAAAAGGGCGAGGCGGCCGAATGCTGCGCCATTTCCGCCAATTGCAAATTGTGGCCCAATTCAGCCGCTTTTTGTGCGGCTTGGGCCAGTTGTTCGGCAGCGGATAATACTTCGGTCGAGGTGGTGGTCATGTGGTGTTCTCCTAACATTTTTACCCTCCCCTTGCGGGAGGGTCAAAGTTGCGTAAGCAACTTTGGGGAGGGGATAAATGATGCACCGAATCCCCTCCCCAAAATTTCTGACGAAATTTTGTGCCCTCCCGCAAGGGGAGGGCTAATGACTCTAAATAAAACTCGCATGCACGATTTGACCGGCATGCGTCAACAATGTCGCTTTGACCAATTCATCGTCCAGTGCCAGGGCGATATTCCCATCCTTGCCAATCATCGGCGAGACGAAATTGAACAAATTGCGCGCGAACAGGGCGCTTGAATCCGTGGCGATGCGGCTGGGCAAATTGGCATGGCCGATCAAGGTCACACCGTGTTTGACCACAACCTTGCCCAATTCCGAGAGCGGGCAATTCCCGCCCGCTTCGACCGCCATATCGACGATGACCGAGCCGGGTTTCATATCGCGCACCATGTCTTCGGTAATCAACACGGGTGCTGGCTTGCCGGGGATCAGGGCGGTTGAAATGGCGATATCGGTTTTTTTCAAGGTCTCGTGGATTTTGGCGGCTTGTTTGCGTTTGTACTCGTCGTCCATTTCCTTGGCATAGCCGCCGCTGGTTTCGGCCGTCTTGGTGGCGTCCGCATCGACTTCGACAAAGCTCGCGCCCAGCGATTGCACTTGTTCCTTGACGGCGGGGCGCACATCAAAGGCCGAAACAATTGCCCCCAAACGTTTGGCGGTGGCAATCGCCTGTAACCCCGCCACGCCAGCGCCCAATACCAACACGCGCGCGGGGGCAACCGTGCCCGCCGCCGTCATCATCATTGGCAAGGCGCGGGTGAATTCATAAGCTGCTTCGAGGACGGCGCGGTACCCGGCCAAATTTGCTTGCGAGGATAAAATATCCATCGACTGCGCGCGGGTGATGCGCGGCATCAATTCCATGGCAAAGGCGGAAATTTTCCCCGCCGCATAAGCGGGCAATGCCTCGCGCGCGGCATAGGGGTTCATGGCGGCGAATAACATCGCCCCCGGCGGCAGGGCCGCGATTTCATCAGCGCCTTCGCCCGCCGTCATCGGCCGTTGAATTTTCAAGACAACATTCGCGCCCGCAAGCGCGGTTTTGGCATCGGCGGCGATCTCTGCCCCCGCAGCTATAAACGCGCTATCGGGAATGGAGGAACCCAGGCCTGCGCCCGATTCGACCGTAACGGTCGCGCCCAGGGCTTTGAATTTTTTTACGGTTTCAGGAATGGCGGCCACGCGGCTTTCACCGGCACGGCGTTCTTTGAGGACAGCAATTTTCATAAAATTTAAGACCCAGAATTGGATTTTAGACAGGAGGCGGCAGCATAATGCCAAGCGCCGCCCGAGGCAAGGGGCTTTACAGCCCGGCTTTTTGCAGGGCCGCGCCCTGCGCCTTGGCCAGTGTTTGGGCATCGAAGGCGGCGTTCTTCGCCGAATAGTTGGTGCCAATTTAATAAGGCGTGGCGGCATATATTAAGCCTTATAGAATTAAAAGTATTTGTTTAGGAAATTAATAATTGACACTCTGGTTGGGCTAGTATAGTGTGGCATCGCGCGAGATTTTATGCGTTACACCATAATAGTGTATGGGAAAATTCTTATGACCGCAAAGCCAACAGCTAGCCAAGAAAACAGTCTTGATAATATTCTGGTTCAATTAGATGCTGTCCTCGCTGACCAAAATCCAACAGAGGTGTTTCGTCTATTATGGCGCTATATCTCGCCAGAAATTTCAAGTAATGATTATTACAAGATCTTTATCACTACTTTTGCAGAACTCGCCAAAACAAATCGCGAGCTGGTGTTAAATAAATTAAACGCCACTATTCTTGATATCAGGGCAGACAGTAATCTTAGCACCAGAGCGTTGCAACAGGCTGCGGTGGAGGCCTTGATCCCGCTAGCAGTAGAACACTTCAAAACAAAGCCCGAGGAGGCGTTGGATTATTTAGGCACCGCTATTGTTAGAGGCGTAGCAGGGAGTGCGCAGGTACAAGCGGCGGTGGCGGCTTTGATCCCGCTAGCAGTGGAACACTTTAAAAAACAGCCCGTGGCGGCGTTGGATAAGTTAATTGCCGCTATTCCTATTAGCGCAGCAGGCAGTGCGCAGCAAGAGGCGGCGGTTGCGGCCTTGATCCCGTTAGTAGTTGAACACGGCAAAAAAGAGCCCAAGGCGGCGTTGGATTATTTAAACACCGCTATTCGTATCAGCGCAGCAGGCAGTCCACAGCAACAAGCGGCGGTGGCGGCATTTACTTCGCTAGCAGCTGAATACTTCATAAAACAGCCCGAAACAGCGTTGACTTATTTACACCACGTTTTTCGTAACAACCCAGCAGGCAGTGCGCAGGAACAGGCGGCGGTGGCGGCCTTGATCCCGCTAGCAGTGGAACACTTCGAAAAACAGCCCAATCAGGCGTTGTGGCATTTAACACACGCTATTTATTTCAGCGCACCAGGCAGTGCGCAGCAACAGGCGGCGATGGCGGCGAGAGATAAACTATCACCACCCAAACCTATTGATTCTCGGATCGCTGATTGGGTGCGGCGACACGGCGGCAATCCGGGTCTATAACCCCGCTTGTTTTAACGCCACCCCCTGCGCCTTGGCTAGTTTTTGGGCGTCGAAGCCGGCGTTCAGTTCGCCGAATAGTTGGTGCCAATTTAATTTGGACCGTAAATGGATAAACACCGATCCCAGGCCCACGGCGGCACGGTCCATAAACACGAATTCGCGCGGTGGGCGCACGCCGCCAATGCGTTTTAATTCGGCATGCACCTGTTGCGCCACGACTTGCCCGGCTTTGCCCGCATTATGTTCGGCGATGTCCACGACTTTGTCCTGTAAAATTGGCCCATATAAAAACCGCGCCCATAAATTTAATACGTCGATCAATTCCTTGGTCAGGTTTTTGAAACCCCAGGCCTGATACGCCGCCACGGCCAAATCGGGTTTGTCGTCGCGGATGGCCAGGTATAAATCCAAAACACCTTTGACAAAGTAGCTTGGGAAAACGCGCACACAGCCATAATCCAATAAATTCACCGATAAATCTTCGCGCAGGGTGTAATTGCCCAAATGCGGATCGCCGTGGATGACGCCATAATGATAAAACGGCACATACCAGGCGCGGAACATATTGCGCGCAATCGTATCGCGCACGGATTGTTTGGCATCCTTGAAATCCAATACCCGCTTGCCGTCCAGCCATTGCATGGTCAACAAGCGCGGGGTGGATAAATCTGGGTAAAATTTCGGGATATGCACCGCCGCCTCGTCGCGCAACATATGGGCGAACAGCGCCATGTGTTTCGCTTCGCGCGTGTAATCCAATTCTTCGCGCAGGCGGTCGGTAACCTCGGCATACACATCCTGGGTATCGACGCCGCCATGGATGTTTTTGTAAATGCCCAAAATGATTTTCAATTGCTGCAAATCGGCATCGACGGCGGATTGCATATCGGGATATTGCAATTTACACGCGACGTCATCACCATTTAACGTGGTGGCGCGGTGCACCTGACCCAAAGATGCGGCATGGGCGGCCACTTGCCCGAATTCGCGGAATTTATTTTGCCAATCCGCGCCCAATTCGCCCATCATCCGGCGTTTGACGAATTGCCAACCCATGCTGGGCGCGTTGGATTGCAGTTGCCGCAGTTCCTGGACGTATTGTTCGGGCAGGGCATCGGGAATGGTGCCCAGAATTTGCGCGATTTTTAATAACGGCCCTTTGAGCCCACCCAAGGCGGCGCGCAACGCCGCTGCTTCGGTGGATTGATTCACCGTCATGCCCAGCAGGCGTTGGGTCGCGGCCTTGGCCACCACGCCCGACAATTTCCCCCCCACCGCGCCATAGCGTTTGGCGCGTTTGAGGATGGTCGAGGATTCTGTGCGTGGCATGGTTCTTTCTGGGTGGCAGGTTTTAGCTGTTGCTTTTAGCTGTTAGCTGTTAGCTGTTAGGTTTTAAGTATTGGCAGCTTTTAGTTTCTTGCGCATTGCATGTAGCATCCGCCTGATTTCATTTAGTTCATTTAATATTTTATCGCGTTGGGTAACTGACAGAAAATCCAGCTTATGTGCCAGAATAATAAGGGTTTCTAATTCTGCTGCTGAGCCAGCAGATATCGCCAGAAATTGTGCGAAATCTTTGCGTGTGCCGCGCAATCTCCCTTCAGCGATATTGGTGGGTATGGACACTGCGGCCCGTTGTAATTGGCTACGTAAGCCGTATTTTTCACTATCCGGTAAACTAGAGCATAGTTCATAAGTCAGCTTTACCAAGTCGCAGGCTCGCTGCCAGACTATGAGGTCTTTATGATCACGAATAACTGCCGACATAAAACACCTAACAGCTAACAGCTAACAGCTAAAACCTACAAGCGCTCCAACTCATCAATAAACCCGGACAACATATTCAACCCTTGCTGCCAGAAATCGGGCTGTGAAGCGTCCAGGCCAAAGGGCGCCAGCAATTCCTTGTGCCGTTTGCTGCCGCCGGATTTCAATAACTCCAAATATTTTTCGGCAAAGCCCGGCGCGGATTTTTGGTACACCGCATACAGCGAATTCACCAAACAATCGCCAAAGGCATAGGCATAGACGTAAAACGGCGTATGGATGAAATGCGGAATATAGGCCCAGAACATCGCGTATTCCGGCGCAAAGTCGAACGCATCGCCCAAGGATTCGCGCTGCACCTGCAGCCAAATTTCGCCCAAGCGTTCCGCCGATAATTCGCCATTTTTACGTTCGGCATGCACGGCGCGTTCGAATTCGCAAAACGCGATTTGGCGCACGACCGTGTTCAACATATCTTCGACCTTGCCGGCCAATAAAATTTTGCGTAGCTGCGGATCGGTTTCGTTTTTCAGTAAGTTTTGGAATGTCAGCATTTCGCCGAACACGGATGCGGTTTCGGCCAGGGTCAGGGGCGTGTCGGATAGGAAATGCCCCTGCGCTTTGCCCGCTAACACCTGATGCACGCCGTGGCCCAATTCATGCGCCAGGGTCATCACATCGCGTTTTTTGCCCTGATAGTTCATCAAAATATACGGATGCGCCGAGGGGACGGTTGGATGCGCAAAGGCGCCGCTGGCCTTGCCGGGGCGGGCGGGGGCGTCGATCCAGTTTTTATCGAAAAATCCTTGGACAATGTTGCCCAGTTCCGGCGAGAATTGGCGGTACGATGATTCCACCATTTGCCGCGCTTCGGCCCAGGGTATCACGTTGTCCACAGCTTTGGGCAGGGGGGCGTTGCGGTCATAATACGCCATTTTGTCCATGCCCAGCCATTTGGCCTTGAGCCTATAATACCGGTGCGACAATTTGGGATAGCTGGCTTTGACGGCGGATAGTAATGCTTCCACCACCTCGTCCTCGACCAGGTTGGATAAATTGCGGCTGCTGATCGGGTGTTTAAAACCGCGCCAATTATCTTCGATGTCTTTGTCTTTGGCCAGGGTGTTGGTGATAAACGCGAACAGGCGGCGGTTGTCGTTCAACACTTTGGCGAATACGCTGGCGGCTTTGGCGCGTACCGCGCGGTCTTTGTTGACCATCAGGTTTAAAATCTCCGCCTCGGTCAGATCCTTGCTATCCAGCGGAAAGCGCAGATCGGCCAAGGTTTCATCAAACAGCCGATGCCAGGCGGATTTGCCGGTCAGGCGTTTTTCATGTAGCAATTTTTCGAGCGCATCGGATAATTGATAGGGTTTATAGATGCGCAAATCGCGCAGCCAGGGCGCATATTTTTGCAATGCTGGATCGGCCAACTGGCGCGCAAAAGCGGCATCGTCAATGCGGTTGATTTCCAGCGTGAAAAACAATGTTTTGGTCGAGATCAGGGTCATCCGTTCCTGACAGGATTGGTAAAACCGCGCCAAGGCTGCATCGCTTTGATTGCCGGAATACAATAATTGGGCAAAGGCCATGATCTTGCCCAGGGTTTCATCGTTTGCCTCGTAACGGGCGATAGCTTGTGCTAGCTGTGCGCCGGTCAGGGTTGCCAGTTTATCTTGATAATCGTGGGCGATGGCTTCGGCCTCGGCTTCGGCCTTGACAAAATCTTTGGCCAATTGCGGATCATCTTGGCCCGCGTATAAATCGCCCAGGTTCCAGGCGGGCAAGGTACCAAGTGCGGCGTTGGCGGGGGATTCGGTTTGCGGTTGTGCCATTTTGTATTCCGAGTTAGGTTTTAGTGCGCTGTCATCCCGACCGAAGCGTAGCGAAGTGGAGGGATCTTTTAAGATCCCTCGACTCGGCGAAAACGCCTCGCTCGGGATGACATTAGATTATAGATATAGCGTAGTTCAAAATTAATTAAAGCAGGCATCCATGCATTCCGTAACATCTGAATCCTACCTGTCATATCAAAACCTGCCAGACATGTTTTGGCAAAAGGCCGAGCGTATGGGCCAAAAGCCGTTTTTGTGGCGGCGCACCCCATCGGGCTGGCAAGGAACTAACTGGGCGGACGTGGCGGGCCAGGTGCGGGAATTGGCGGCGGCCTTGCGGGCGCTGGGCTTGAATGCGGGCGAGCGGGTCTTGTTGGTATCGGAAAACCGCCCCGAATTTTTAATCGCCGATTTTGCGATTATGAGTGCGGGGCTGATTACCGTGCCCGCCTATACCACCAATACGGTGCATGATTTCGCTTATTTATTCGCCAATTCTGGCGCACGGGCGGCGATTGTATCGAATGGTGGCTTGGCCGAAAAACTATTGGGCGGTTGGCGGCAAAACACGCCCACGGCGGCCCAGGCCTTGCCGGTGATTATGATGGAGTCGGTGCCAAACGGCATGCCCGCGCATCATTGGGCCGAGGCGTTGGCGATTGGGCGGCAGAATCCGTTGGATGTGGCAGGGATCGCGCGCGGCATTAAACGCCACGATGTGGCGTGTTTGATTTACACCTCGGGCACGGGCGGGCAGCCCAAGGGGGTGATGCAATCCCATGGGGCCTTACTGCATAACGCGCGCGGGGCGCATGATTTGCTATCCAGCTTTGGTTTGGGCGATGAGGTGTTTTTATCGTTCCTGCCCTTATCGCATGCCTATGAACATTCGGCAGGGCAAATGTTTCCGGTATCGATTGGCGCGCAAATTTACTATGTCGAATCGGCCGATAAATTGGCGCAATACATGGCCGATGTGCGGCCCACGATCATGACGGCGGTGCCGCGTTTGTACGAAACATTATATGGCCGCATCAGCGGCGGGCTGAAACGCCAAAACAGATTCAAACAATTTCTGTTCGCCGAAGCGTTACGCCTGGGCCGCATCGCGTACGAGAATCCCGAGCGGATGACGCCCAAGCGGCGGTTGTGGAACGCGCTATTGACCATGTTGGTCAGGCGCAAGGCACAGGCGCGATTCGGCGGCAGGCTCAAGGCGATGGTGTCGGGCGGTGCGCCGTTGAATTACGAAATCGGCATTTTCTTTCAGGCGCTGGGTATGAATATTCTACAAGGTTACGGGCAAACCGAAACCGGGCCGATTGTGTCGTGCAATTCGCCGCAGAGAAATAAAATCCGCACCGTCGGCGCACCCCTAACCGCGACCGAGGTGCACATCGCCAACGATGGCGAAATTTTGGTGCGCGGCGAATTGACTATGTTGGGCTATTGGCAAAATCCCGAGGCGACGGCAACGGCCCTGCGCGACGGTTGGGTGCATACCGGCGATATTGGTCATATCGATGGTGATGGGCATATTGTGATTACGGATCGCAAAAAAGATATTATCGTCTTGTCGGGTGGCGATACATTATCACCGCAGAAGATCGAGGGGTATTTGCAGCTGGAACCCGAAATCGCCCAGGCCTGTGTGTTCGGCGACAAGCAAGCATATATCGTGGCGCTGATTGTGGCAGCCGAGGGGTACGATCACCAAGCCGTAGAACTGGCGGTTGAACGCGCCAATAAAAAACTATCGATTACCGAACGGGTACGGCGATTTACGACCATCACCCACCCGTTTACGATTGAAAATGAAATGCTGACCCCATCGATGAAAATCCGCCGCCACAAGATCAAAGCGGCATTTAATGAACGCATCGAGGCGATGTTTTAGGCAGTTGACAAAAGTATCTTTATAGGATATAAAACTGTATCAGTTTATATACAGATGAGGGACTACGATGCAGACAGTTCAGCCTGGAATCCATGGTAATTTTCCCGATCCCGAGGCCAAAAGCGGCGTTGGCCGTTATGTGTTTAATTGGGGCGCGGCGCTCACTATCGGCATGGCGGCCACAGCGGGGGCTTTTAAAGTTGGTTTTTCATCGGGACATGCGACTGGGCTAAATCAAGGCAGTCAGGCAGCCACAAGCAGTATGCAGACACCCTCGCAAAACGTGCAAGCAGAAGAAGTAATAAAGCTGGCACAGCAGGCAATAGGTGAAGCAAAAAATGCATTAAATGAAAAAGCGGTTGCTGAGGAGAAATTGAAAGCTGTGGGCTTTTTTAGTCCAGAAGTGCAACATAATTTACAACATTCCAGTTTTCTTACTGGCGTGGTTGTTCAACCTGATTTATGGGAAAATGGATCCCAGGTCTCGGTTGGGGCTGGAGTAGGAACCGACGGTAAGCCGACTTTTGTTGTGAATTTTTCTGTCAGTAATGCTCATCTTTTGCCCCAGTCCGAAAAATTTAGCGATAAACTATGGCGAGAGGGTGCCATCATTCCCATCCCAGCCGATGTGGCAGTAAAATTTTTGGGGCAAGATGGATTGAAGCGTCTGCACGATAATATCAACGATCGCGTGCGCGATCCCTCTTTTATCCAACCCGCGCAATTCCAAAAATTGCTGGATGAAAACGATTTCAAAATCTCGGCCGCGCCGGGTGTTAATTTGCAGAATGTTTTGGCGGCTGTCCGCCAGCGCGGAGGGATGGCCAAATCATAGACACTTTTGCGGTGGCCGATGGCGGTGAGAGCCCATTTGCCTCAAAAAAAGCCGCTGGAACAGGTTAGAAAACCTTTTCCAGCGAGAGGCAGGGTAGAGAGAGATTGAAAAAAATCTTGGGGTGTTGCTTCAAGTTCCGTTCATAAACCACCTGTGATGTTTATGTCCATTCCTCTGGTCGGAAGCATTTGGAGGATATGGTTACAGAATGCCCTGGTTATATTGCTATTTTATGACTAAATCATGATAGTTTTTTAAACTTTAAAAATAAAAAACTTGATTTTTTTGTTTTTTTGCATCATTATCTTTTTGCCCTGATTCGCCACCCGCCATCTTAAAACGCCCCCTGAGACTATGAATTTTACGCAGCTGCGAGACAAGGCTTGCTAAACTTATCCCACGCGCATTTTTCTTTTCGCGTTTCGCGCTATGCTTGGTTAAGAATCCAACTTCTTTCGCTCAAATATCACCGTTGTCATTCCGACCGAAGCGAAGCGAAGTGGAGGGATCTTTTAAGATCCCTCGACTGCGGGGCGGTGCCCCTTCGCTCGGGATGACACAATAGAGTAAATTTAGAATTCGTATCTCATGCTCACCACCCCAGAATTATTGAACGTATCGCTGGATGACAAATACACCTTGGAATCCGGGCGGGTGTTTATCACCGGCATTCAGGCCTTGGTCCGGTTGCCGTTGATGCAACGCCAGCGCGATTTACGCGCGGGCTTGAACACGGCGGGGTTTGTGTCGGGCTATCGCGGCTCCCCCTTGGGTGGGGTGGATCAGGCGTTATGGAAGGCCGAGGCGCATCTGAAAACCCATCACGTGCATTTCGAGCCCGGCATCAACGAAGATTTGGCGGCAACCGCAGTCTGGGGATCGCAGCAAATCGATATCGTTGGCGGCAATAAATACGATGGCGTTTTTGCCCTATGGTATGGCAAGGGGCCGGGCGTGGATCGCAGCAGCGATGTCATCAAACACGCGAATGCGGCGGGCACCACCAAACATGGCGGCGTGCTGATGGTGGGCGGCGACGATCACGCGTGCAAATCATCCACCCTGCCGCATCAAAGCGAATACGCCTATATGGATTTTATGACCCCGGTCTTGCATCCGGCGGGGGTGCAGGAAATTTTGGATTACGGCATGCTGGGTTGGGCGATGTCGCGCTATTCCGGATTGTGGATCGCGCTCAAGATCGTGTCCGACACGGCGGATTCCGCCGCCAGTGTCGTGGTCGATCCGAACCGCGCCATGCCGGTGTTGCCGACCGATTTTCCCATGCCGCCGCAGGGCTTGAACGCGCGGGGCAGCAATTGGCCGCCTGTGGGGTTCGAGGAATTGCTGCATTACCACAAAATTCCCGCCGCGCAGGCATTCGTGCGCGCCAACAAAATGGACCGCATTATTTGGGATGCGCCGCAAGCACGATTGGGCATTGTGTCTACGGGCAAATCCTATTTGGATGTACGCCAAGCGTTGGTGGATTTGGGTATTGACGAGGCGATGGCGAAAAAAATTGGCCTGCGTTTATACAAAGTCGCGATGCCCTGGCCGCTGGAGCCAGTCGTGGCGCGGCAATTTTCACAAGGTCTCGAAGAGATTTTTACAGCCGAAGAAAAGCGCGATGTGCTGGAACAACAATTCAAAACCTTGTTGTTCAACGATACCGGCCCGCGCCCGCGCGTGGTAGGTAAAACAGACGAAGCGGGCCGGATGTTGTTGCCGTCCTATGATGAATTGGGGCCGGGGGAAATGGCGGTGGCGATTGCGGCGCGTATCGCCAAAATCGGCGATTATCCGGAAATCCAAGCGCGCGCCAAAAAAATCCAGGCGATTTTGGATACCAAAAATCCCCATCAAATCAGTTTTAATCGCATCCCGTATTTTTGTTCGGGCTGTCCGCACAACACCAGCACCAAAGTGCCCGAGGGGTCGGTGGCGTTGGGCGGCATCGGTTGCCACATTATGACTTTGTGGATGGACCGGCAGACCACCACTGTCAGCCAAATGGGCGGCGAGGGGGTGACGTGGCTGGGCCAAGCGCCGTTCTCCAGCAAGAATCATGTGTTCGTCAATTTGGGCGATGGCACCTATTACCATTCGGGGCATATGGCGATTCGCGCGGCCGTTTCGGCGGGGGTGAACGCGACGTATAAAATTTTGTACAATGACGCGGTGGCGATGACCGGCGGCCAACCGGTCGAGGGTGGATTATCGGTGGCACAAATTTCCCATTTGTTGCATGCCGAGGGGGTGGCCAAAATCGTTGTCGTCAACGAAGACCCATTGGCCTATCCCTTGGGTGCTGGGTTTGCGCATGGCGTGACCATACGCCACCGCGATGAATTGGATCAGGTGCAGCGCGATTTACGCGAGCATCCGGGGGTGACGGCGATTATTTACGATCAGACTTGTGCGGCGGAAAAACGGCGGCGGCGCAAGCGCGGCACCTTCCCCGATCCCAGCCGCCGCATTGTTATTAATGACCAGGTTTGCGAAGGTTGCGGCGATTGCGGTGTGCAATCGAATTGCATGTCCCTGACGCCAATTGAAACTGAATGGGGCCGCAAGCGCAGCATCGACCAAAGTTCGTGCAACAAGGATTTTTCCTGCGTCAAAGGGTTTTGCCCCAGTTTTGTCAGCGTCATCGACGGCAGTTTACGCAAAAATCCCGCCGTCAAGGGGGCTGCGCCCGATGCGGGCCTGCCCGAGCCCATAATCGCGGCTTTGGATCGGCCGATCGGCATTTTGATTAACGGTATTGGCGGTACGGGTGTGGTCACCATTGGCGCGTTGTTGGGTATGGCCGCGCATTTAGAGGGCAAGGGTTGCACCGTCATGGACATGACCGGCCTGGCGCAAAAAGGCGGCAGCGTGTGGAGCCATGTGCGCATCGGCGCCTCGCCCGAGGCGATGTATGCCGCGCGGGTCAGCACCGGTGCGGCCGATTGCGTTTTGGGCGCGGATATTGTGACCACGGCGCATGACGATACGATGGAAAAAATGCGCCAGGGCCAAACCCGCGTTTTGGTCAATAGCGCCGAAACTTTCCCCGGGACATTTAGCCGCGATCCCGATTTGCAATTTCCCCAGCTGCCGATGCAGGAATCGATTCGCGCACGGGTGGGGGCGGCAAACGCAGTCTTTATCGATGCGGGTAAAACCGCCACTGCATTAATGGGCGATGCGATTGCCACCAATTTATTTATGCTGGGCTATGCCTGGCAATCGGGTTGGATTCCATTATCACGCGCGGCGATTTTGCGTGCGATTGAATTGAACGAAGTATCGGTTGCGATGAACAAATCCGCCTTTGCCTGGGGGCGCAAAGCAGCCGTGCATTGGGATAGTGTAACGGCCCTGGCCGCCCCCGAATCCGTGCCCGCCCATCACCGGCCGGCACAAAGTTTGGATGAAACCATCGAACGCCGCGTCCGGTTTTTGACGGATTATCAAAATGCGGCCTATGCCGCGACTTATCGTGATTTGGTGTTCACCGCCCGCCGCGCCGAGCAAGCGATCGCACCAGGTGCCGAGGATTTTACGAAATCGGTCGCCAAATATTTGTTCAAATTGATGGCCTACAAAGACGAATACGAAGTGGCACGGTTATATACCGATGGCGTGTTTCTATCCCAATTGCGCCAGCAATTTACGGGCAATTTCAAATTGCAATTCCATGTGGCCCCGCCCTTGATCGCGCCGCGCGATCCGCAAACCGGGCATTTACTAAAAGTTACCTTTGGCCCGTGGCTGTTATCAGCATTCGGTATGTTGGCCAAATTGAAATTCCTGCGTGGGACGGCATTCGATATTTTCGGCTATACCGCCGAGCGGCGGTGGGAGCGGCAGTTGCGCGATGATTACATCCGCCATTTACAGGCCGTGACCCTGCGCCTCTCGCCGCAAAACCGCCTCGATGCGACCAAATGGGCGGCCTGGCCGGAAAAACTGCGCGGCTTTGGTCATGTCAAACACGCGCATTGGGACAAGGTCAAGGATACCGAGGCCAAGTTGCGGGAAAAGGTTTTGGGATAAAGCAGAAGGCCGCAAGCGGGCTATTGCCGCCTGCGGCCGTGCATGATAACGGGCTTATGTCATCAGCAGCAAATTGGTGGCTAGCAACCACATGAACGCGCCGATGATTGCATCCAACCAACGCCAGGCGATTTGATTTTGAAACCAGCGCGACATTAATCGCCCCGCCAGGCCTAGCGTCCAAAACCACAAATTACTGCCCAAAATCGCGCCGCCCAAAAAGGCCAGGCGCGCATTTTCCGGATACTGCGCGGCGATGCCGCCCAAGATCACAAAAAAATCCAGCATAGCGTGTGGGTTTAAAAACGTAAAAGCCATGGCGGTTGCCGTGATCCGCCATTTTGATATGATTGCTGGGCCGTTAAAGTCGATACTGAGAGGTTCTGGCCGCCAAGTGCGATACAGACAGCGCAGGCCATAGGCATATAAAAACGCCACGCCCAGCCACAACATCAATATTTGGGCCAGCGGATGCGCCGCCATCAAGCGGCCCACCCCCAATATTCCGATTATCAATAGTATGCTGTCGCAGCAGCCGGTAATAAAACTGGTAAAAGCAACGTGTTGGCGGCGAACCGCGTGTCTTAGGACAAAAATATTTTGTGGGCCAATCGCCACGATCAGGGTCAGGATTAAACCCAACCCCTGCCAAAATGCATAGGTAGACATGAATATCTCCGCAAGAAATGGAAAAAGAAAACGCCGGCAAGCGGACCAAGCCGCGCCGCAATTAGCGTTTGCTGATTTTTTCCTGATAGGCGGAGACGATAGAGATCATAGGTTCAAAGATACGCCGCTGATAAGGTTTTGGCAAGATCGGCGCAAAGCGAATGGCTTAAAATAAAACCGCCCGCTGGCATAACGCGCAGCGGGCGGAATTTGTGAAAATTTTACGCTAAAAGCGCAAGAAGACTACTTCTTCTTTGCGGTTTTCTTTGCGACTTTTTTCTTAGCGGCGGGTTTCTTCGCCACTTTTTTCACTGCTTTCTTCTTTGCAGCTGCCATGTTAACTCTCCTAGGTAGGTTGAGAAGCAAGGACGCAACCGAATTGCCGCATCCATAAATTTATCATCGCCTATTTTGGTAAATATGTCTTGACCATTTTTCCCTTGACAGAATTTTTGCATCACTAGTGTGCGTTTTCAGTCACGGTGTGAATAGTCGTTAGTCGTGAATCAAGAGTCGTGAGTCGCTAGTCGTGAGTCATGAGTAAAAAAGTTTAGAAAATTTTAACGATCATCTAACGACTAACGTCTAACGTCTAACAACTATCGACTATCCCACTAACGAGCGCAACACGTACGGCAAAATTCCGCCGTGACGATAATAATCCACCTCGTCGACGGTATCGATGCGGCACAACAACGTGACGCTTTCGGTTTTGCCATCTGCGCGTTTGATCTCGCAGCGCACATCCATCAACGGTTTGATGCCGCCCGCAATGCCGCTTAGCGACAGGGTTTCCGTGCCATCCAGTTTCAGCGTCAAGCGGGTTGCGCCATCCTTGAACTGCAACGGCAGCACACCCATGCCCACGAGGTTAGAGCGGTGAATGCGCTCGAAGCTTTCGGCGATGACGGCGCGCACACCCAACAAGCGCGTGCCCTTCGCCGCCCAATCGCGCGAGCTGCCCGTGCCGTATTCTTTGCCCGCGACCACGATCAATGGCGTGTTTGCGGCAATATATTTCATCGCGGCGTCATAGATGCTCATCGCTTCGCCGCCCGGTTGGTATTTGGTAACGCCGCCCGTGGTGCCGGGCGCCATTTCGTTTTTCAGCCGGATGTTGGCAAAAGTGCCGCGCATCATGATCTCGTGATTGCCGCGCCGCGCGCCATAGGAATTGAATTCCGCCACTGGCACGGCGTGGTTAACCAAATATTTACCGGCAGGGCCGTCTTTTTTGATATCACCGGCGGGGGAGATATGATCGGTAGTCACGCTATCGCCCAGCACGGCCAAGAGCCGCGCGCCCGTAATATCGCTAAACCCACCTGGGTTGGCGGGCATGCCGTGGAAATAAGGTGGGTTTTTGACATAGGTGGAGGCGTCCTGCCAGCCATAGGTCATGCTGGATTTCGCCTCGATGCCTTGCCATTGCGCGCCGCCATCGAACACATCGGCATAACGTTTTCTGAACATGGCGGGGGTCAGGGATTGGTTTAAGACCGCCTGCACCTCGGCATTGCTGGGCCAAATGTCACGTAAATAAACGGGCTTACCGTCTTTGCCGGTGCCCAATGAATCGGTTGTAATATCGATATGCATGCTGCCTGCCAACGCATAGGCCACGCATAATGGCGGCGAGGCCAAATAATTCGCCTTGACGTGCGGGTTGATGCGCCCTTCGAAATTGCGGTTGCCGGATAACACGGATACGGCCACGGTGTCGCCGGTTTCAATCGCCTTGGCGATGGGTTCATCCAGCGGGCCGGAATTGCCGATACAGGTGGTGCAGCCATAACCGACCAGGTTAAAGCCCAGCGCGTCCAAATCCTTGGACAAATTGGCAGCGTTCAAATAATCGGTAACCACTTGCGAGCCGGGCGCGAGCGAGGTTTTTACCCAGGGCTTGGTTTTCAATCCCTTGGCCACGGCGTTGCGCGCCACCAAACCGGCGGCGATCATCACGGATGGGTTACTGGTGTTGGTGCAGCTGGTGATGGCGGCGATGACCACATCGCCATCTTTGATGCTGTAATCTTTGCCTGCCACGGGGACGGCCGCGCGCTGCTCGCGCCCGGCATTGAACATGGTTGGCAATTCCTTGGCAAAGCCTTGGCTGGCTTGCGACAACAACACGCGGTCTTGCGGGCGTTTCGGCCCGGCCAATGCCGGCTCGACAGTGCCGATATCCAATTGCAACGTGTCGGTGAAAATGGGATCGCCATAATCCGCGCCCCGCCACATGCCTTGGGCCTTGGCATAGGCTTCGACCAATTGGATGCGGTCCTCGTCGCGGCCGGTAAAGCGCAAATAATTGATGGTCTCGGCATCGATCGGGAAAATACCGCAAGTCGCGCCATATTCCGGGGCCATGTTGGCAATCGTCGCGCGATCGGCCAGCGACATGTGATCAAGGCCTGGGCCATAAAATTCAACGAATTTATTGACCACACCTTTTTTGCGCAGCATTTGCGTGACGGTCAGGACCAAATCGGTGGCGGTAGTGCCTTCTTTTAATTTGCCGGTCAGTTTAAAGCCGATCACTTCGGGGATTAACATCGATACGGGCTGGCCCAGCATCACGGCCTCGGCCTCGATCCCGCCCACGCCCCAACCTAGCACGCCCAAGCCGTTAATCATGGTGGTGTGGGAATCCGTGCCGACCAAGGTATCGGGGTAGGCATGGCCGGTTTTATCATCGACCCACACCGCCTGGGCCAGATATTCCAAATTTACTTGGTGGCAAATGCCGGTGCCGGGGGGCACGACGCGGAAATTGTTAAATGCCATTTGGCCCCAACGCAAAAACGCATAACGTTCGTGATTGCGGTCGAATTCGACTTGGACGTTTTTATCGAACGCGTTGCTGTTGGCGTAATAATCGACCATCACCGAATGGTCGATGACCAAATCGACCGGTTTTAATGGGTTGATTTTCTTGGGATCGCCCTTCATTTGCACCATGGCATCGCGCATCGCGGCCAAATCGACCACGGCGGGGACGCCGGTAAAATCCTGCATCAACACGCGGGCGGGGGAGAAAGCGATTTCCCGCTCCGAGGTTTTGGTTTTCATCCATTCGACCACCGCCAAAATATCGTCGCGGGTGACGGTTTTGCCGTCTTCATGGCGCAACAGGTTTTCCAACAACACCTTTAATGAATAGGGCAAAGCGGATATACCCGGCAGCCCGTTTTTCTCGGCCACTTTGAGATCGAAATAGGTGTAGGATTTGTTGCCGATTTTCAGGGTTTGTTCGGCTTTGAAACTGTTGCGCATGCGGTTGCTCCGTTATAAAAAACCGTTAAGTCATCCCGACCGAGCGTAAGCGAGTGGAGGGATCTTGGAGGATCCCTCGACTGCGGGACAAAGTCCCTTCGCTCGGGATGACATTATTAAAAGAAAACTACGTAACGAATAGAGATGGGGTATAAGTATATTTAGAAATATTCTAAGAAACCGTAAATACCAGCTTCGCAAAGCGCCATGCGATAGTTATAAACCTTGATATATATATGTCATTTCATGCTTCCCCCGATGCGGTAGTGCTGCACGACCTGGCGGTTTTACGCCATGGTATGCCGCTATTTCGCCCCATATCCGGCATCGCCGCCCCTGGAACCGTTACCTGGCTGACCGGGGCGAATGGCAGCGGTAAAAGCAGCTTGTTGCAGTTTTTATCCGGCGCCAGACTGCAGGCCACCGGGCAAATGGCTTTTCCCACCATCGCCACCCAGCACACAGCCCAGGATTGGCAACGGCCCATAGCCTCGATTGGCCATCGTCTGGGGTTGCAACCCGGATTGACAGTTGCGGAACATGCCGCGCTGCTGGCGGATGATCGGGATCTGGCGATGGCGGCTTTGGGGGAATTGGGACTGGCGGGGCGGGCGAATGTGCCCATAGAATTTTTATCGCAGGGACAAAAACAACGTTTGGCGTGGGCCATTTGGATTTTATCCGCGCGGGCCAGAATATGGTTATTGGACGAAGCCTTTGCCAATCTGGATGCGGCGGGGGTGGCGATTTTGGCGGCGATGGGAAAAACCCATATCGGCGATGGCGGGATCATTATCTATACCGCACATCAACCAATCCCCGGCATCGGGCCGGATGCGGAATGGCAGTTGGTGGCGGCATGAAGTTGGGTCGGCACATCACGCGCGAATGGCGGGTTTGGTGGCGGCAGCCAGGGGACTGGCTGGCCAGTCTATTGTTTTTTATCCTGCCCGTTGCTCTGTTCGGTTTTGCCAATGCGGTGGTGCCGGTATCGTTCCAAACTGGGCAATCATTGATCTTGCTGGTGCTGGTACTGGCGTTGTTATTGTCGCTGGACCGGTTGTTCCGCCAGGATTGGCAAAGTGGCATCCTGCAGCAATGGCGCTTGCGCGATGAGTTGGGTGCGGTGATTGTGGCAAAATTGCTGGTTTTGATCGCATCCTTGGCGATACCGTTATCTGTGCTGGGGCCGGTTTTGGTTTATGCGGTAATGAGCGAGCCGCTGATATGGGGCGTATGGTTGCCTCTGGCTTTGGTCTATGCCATTTTAGCCCTTGATGCGGCATTACTGGGGATTGTCACCGCCGCGTTATGTTTGGCGGCGCGGCAGCCCAGCATTGTGTTGGTGCTGGTATTCCTACCCTTGTGCCTACCGCTGTTGATTTTTGCCATGGGTGCGGGCTTGGCAGCGGTCGAGGGCACGAATTTTTGGCCGCCATTATCGGTGCTGGTAGCCTGGGGCATGATCGGCGTTGTGGTCGTGGTGCCGGTGACACGCTATATGTTGGCGGAATTGGAATAAGCGGGGCGATGGTGCATATTTTAGCCAATCCAAAACGGTTTTTACAGCTCTCGGCGCGGATTGTGCCCATAGCACTGGTGCTGGCGGTGGTGTTGGGCGCGGTCGGGCTTTATGGCGGGCTGGTGTTAGCACCCAAAGATTATCTGCAAGGCGAGGCGATGCGCATTATGTATGTGCACGTGCCTGCTGCGTGGATGGCGATGTTCATTTATGCTGCGTTGGGTGCGGCCAGTGCGAGCTATTTAATCTGGAAACATCCGGTGGCGGATTGTTTGGCGCGCGGCGCATCGCCCGTGGGCGCGGCATTCACGGCGGTGGCTTTGGTTACCGGTATGATTTGGGGCATACCCAGCTGGGGCGTGGCGTGGGTGTGGGATGCGCGGCTGACATCGGTGTTGGTGTTATTGTTTTTATACATGGGGCACATCGTATTGTTGCACAGCATCCAGGATAGCGAGCAGGCGAGCAAGTTCGCCGCCATCTTGGCCTTGCTGGGGTTGGTGAATTTGCCAATCATCAAATGGTCGGTCGATTGGTGGAACACGTTGCATCAACCGGCCAGCATTTCCAGCCTGGAAAGATTACGCGATCCCAGCATCGATGGCGCGATGTTGTGGCCGTTATTGGTGATGGGCGCGGCGTTTATGTTTTGGGTTATGGCATTGCTGTTATTGGCGGCGCGGCGGGAAATCGCACACCGGCGCTTGCGCGTGCAGTGGTTGCGCGGGGGACGGGGCTGATGGAATGGTTAGCATCGTCGCATGCGGCGTATATTTTGGCGGCGTATGGTTTCGCCGTATTGGTACTAGGCGGTTTGCATTTTTTTATATGGCGCTCGTTGCGCCGCATCGAACAACAGGGGGGGCAGGATGCGAATCACGGCCCCGCTTAAGCCCAAGCATCGGCGCATGGTTTATGTCGCGACGCTGTTATTGGTGATCGGCGTTGCCGTGGGCTTGGTGCTGGACGCGTTTTCCGATAACATGCAGTTTTTTACCTCGCCCTCCGAGTTGGTGCAAAACCCGCCTCCGCCTGGGCGGCAGCTGCGTTTGGGCGGCATGGTTGTCAGCGGCAGCATCCAGCGCGATCCGCAAAGCTTGCGCGTCGATTTTCGCCTGACCGATTATGCGCACGAGATTGCGGTCACCTATACCGGCGCTTTGCCCGATTTGTTCAAGGAAGATTCGGGCGCGGTGGTGATTGGCAATTTGGGCACAGACGGCGTGTTCCAGGCGCAAACCTTGATGGCGCGGCATGATGAAAATTACATGCCGCCCGAGGTTGCGGCAGCATTGCAAAACAAACCGGCGATAAAACCATGAAACGATTAGGTCCTTGGCTGCCGCTGATGGCGCTGGTGGCGCTATTGGGCAGCTTTGCCTATAGTTTTTATAGTGGGCGTGATCCATCCGCCTTGCCCTCCGCATTGTTATCGCAACCCATTCCGGTGGATGTGGAATTGGTGGATTTATTCACGCAGCAAAAAATCACTGCCGCCGATTTTATGGGCCAGGTGACGGTTGTGAATTTTTTCGCCAGCTGGTGCGCGCCATGCCGGATCGAGCATCCGGAATTGAAAATTCTGGCCGCTGATTATCCGGTGCGCATGATTGGTTTTGTCTATAAGGATTCGGCAAAAAATATCCGGGACTATGTGGCGCAGATGGGCAATCCATACGCTGTGCTGCATGTGCCGCCGGTCAATGCGACCCAGGCGCTGGATTGGGGCATCACCGGCGTGCCGGAGACATTCGTGATCGACCGGGCGGGCGTGATCCGCTTGCGCTATCAAGGGGCGATTGATGCGCGCGTGCGCACAGAGATTTTATCGCCGCTAATCAACCAGCTGCTGCGGGGGCAGTAAATGCGCTATTTTTTGGTCCTATGGCTGTTGTTATGCCCCGCCATTGCAAATGCGGTCTTGCCCGACGAGATGCTGGCCGATCCCGGATTGGAATCGCGCGCGCGGGCGATTTCGGCGCAGCTGCGGTGTGTGGTGTGTCAAAACGAAACCATCGACGATTCGCACAGCCCCATCGCCCGCGACATGCGCCAATTGGTGCGGCAACGGTTGCTGGCGGGCGATAACGATGCCGCCGTGATCGAGTATCTGACAGCGCGTTATGGCGAATTTGTGTTGCTGCAGCCCCGGGTCGAACCCGCCACCTATGTGTTATGGGGCTTGCCGTTTGTATTGTTGGCGGGCGGGGTGTTTTTCATCCTCCGCCGCGCCAATGTAACACCCTAGGCCGCTTGGGGGGTACGGGTTTTGTATAGCGAATAAACTATGCCCGTGCCCAGAATCGCAAAGGTAATGCCCAACGACCACATAGCCGGGAATTTTTCCCAGCCCATAAAATCGGCTATGAAAATTTTGCTACCGATGAAAATTAACAATAGCGACAAGGCGTATTTAAGATAATGGAACCGGGCCAAGACGGCGGCGAGAGCGAAATACAAGGCGCGCAGCCCCAGAATTGCGAAAATGTTGCTGGTATAAACCAGATATGGATCGGTGGTGATGGCAAAAATCGCGGGTACCGAATCGACCGCGAAAATGACATCGGCGATTTCAATCAGCACCAAGGCCAGCATCAGCGGCGTTAA
>Ga0315901_10000311_pt1 | contig 72816 bp, 53 predicted proteins | sample LakEriMetagenome_10_FD_203761 | JGI IMG/M metagenome (GOLD analysis project Ga0315901, IMG submission 203761) | Freshwater fungal communities from buoy surface, Lake Erie, Ohio, United States - Buoy 2 MA116 | ecosystem: Environmental > Aquatic > Freshwater > Lake | place: USA: Lake Erie, Ohio... | reverse complement strand
CGCCGTAGGGGGTGTGCATCGACGCGCCGGGTTGGGTGAGGGTCGCCGACATCTGGCGCAGCACTCGTTCGGGAACGGGTGCCCCGGCCGAGAAGACACGCCGCAGCGTGGGGAGGGAGATCTGCCGTTCGGCACAGTAGGCCCCCACCCGGTTCCAGATGGCCGGCGATCCGAACCCCTGCGTCGCCTGGTTGAGTTCGATCGCTTCGAGGATACGGCGGGGATCGACCCGGGCGGGGCGTGAGGCGTCCATATCGGGGATCACCGTCGTCACCCCCAGGGCGGCGTTGAAGAGCCCGAACAGGGGGAACCCGGGGACATCGGCTCCGCCCGGTTCCAACCCGTAAAACTCGCGCAGCAGGTCGACCTGGGCCCGGAACATGCCATGTTCGTAGACCACCCCCTTGGGAGGGCCGGTGCTGCCCGACGTGAAGATGATCGCCGCGAGATCGGACCGGCGGGTCTCGGGCCAGAGCCACCGTTCGCCTGCCTTGGCGAGGACCTGTTCCCCGCGCCTCCGCAATTGATGATAGGTCGTTCCACTCAGCCAGCGGGGCCACCAGCGGGGGCTGCCAACGGTGATGTTGGTCTGGGCGCGGGCAAACCGCCGGCCATTGAGGAGCCGCAGTGCCTGGACAAGGGGCAAGCCCAGGAAACCGGCGGGATCGACCTGGTCGAGGCAGCCGAACACCCGGCGGGGCCCCATGCCCGGATCGATCAGCACCAGGGTCCCCCGGGCCCGGAAGACCGCATAGGTCAGGGCAATAAATTCGATTCCCGGCCGGACCGCCAGCACCAGGCGATCGCCGGGGGAGACCCCCAGGTCGATCAGCCCGGCGGCGAGGCAGTCGCTCTCGTGATCGAGTTCGGCAAACGACAGTTCGCGGTACTGCACCTGTCCCTGGCGGTCGCGCCCCACCGGAGCCACCACGCCGCGCTGTGCGGGAAACCGGCGGGCGGTTTCCCGCAGCGTCTGCGCGACGTTGTCGGGGGTGTCATTCACGCGGGGCATGGTGTGCCAGGAGACTGGCCCGGGCGAACTGGCCCGGGCGAACCGGGGAGGGGGGCGATCCGGTCAGGCCGAACCCGCCCGCTTCGCGGTGGCGGCGAGGTAGAGCGCCTTCACGTAGGGAATCGGCTCGGTGCCCAGCGCCTTGAGGATCGTTCCCCCCGCGGTGTAGCAGTGGGTGACCCACGAGTCGTCGCCGTACTTGTGCAGCGCGGCTCCCCCTTCGCCGCCGCCGACGTAGACCAGCAGGCCGGCTTCGGTCATCCGCTTGAGCTGCAGCATGAACTCGCGGGTTCCCTTGGCGAATTCTTCCTTTTCGAAGTAGCCGAAGACGCCGTTGTGGAAGGCGACGGCCGGTCCCTTGCCGGCGGCGATCTTCTGCTGGTTGTAGTGGATGAACTCCCCAACCTTGGCGGCGTGCAGGGCGATGGTCCTGGGGCCCACGTCGAGCTGCGAGCCGCCGGCGGGAATGGAGTCGCTGGGGGTGCCATCGGCGAGGATGAAGTCGATTGGCAGCACGAATTCGACCCCGGCCTTGCGGCCGTTGGTGATCATCGTGCGGGCCTGTTCGATGCGCTCGGGGGGGATGTAGAACTTGTTGGTGGGGTCGGTCCCCGCCGCTCCCATTTCGAAGGTGCCGCCGTCGAGATCGGCGGCGGCCTTCTTGAGGGTCATGGCGAGCAGCCCGGCGGCGATGACCATCTTCACCTGCCCGCGATTGAGAATCGCCTGCAGGTCATCGAGCTTTTCGAGCTTCATGCCGCTGAAGATGACCAGCTCGGCCTGGCGGGTCTTGGGGAGATGGGTGCGCATCTCGCCGTCGATGTATTTCCCGAGGGCGATGCGCCGCATCGGCAGCGGGACCACGGTCGACGAGAGGTCGCGGTTCGACGAAGCGAAGCCTTCGTTGACGTGGACCTGGGCCAGCTTGTCGAACATGCCGTTGGCGTAGGCGGCAATCTTCGGAGCCAAGGGGGCGAGTTCGTCTTTCTTGACTTTCCACAGCGCCCGCTCGAGGTCGAAGGCGCGGGTGTTTTCGAGGATCACGATCGCCCCGTTCGGGAGCTTCGAGACCGAGGCGGCGGTGGCGTCGGAAATCTCGCCGGTGTCATCGCTCATCCAGTTGGCGAGCACGGTGAGGTGGCCGCAGGGAACCCCCGCTTCGACCAGGATCTGCTGAAGGATCGGGGCAACGGGCTGGAGCGAGTTTTCTTTCTTGCGACCGATGTGGCCGTAGACGATTTGGACCCAGCCTTTCGAGACCCCATACCGCAGGGTCTCGACGAGGGAACGCAGGCGGACGTCTTCCTCGAGCGTGCCATCGGGAAGGAAGGCGACGTCGGTGTCGCAGCGGACGAGGACGCGGGTGCCCGCGGGGAGATCAGCCAGCGAATCGAGCTGGGGGATCTGGGGGAGGCACTCTTCGAGCGAGGGAAAGCCCGGAGACTTGTCGATGAGTTTCTGACACCACGCCAACGCTTGCTCTACGGAGACAGACACAGCACGCCTTCGCGAAAAAAGAGGATCTTACGAACTGCGACGGGACCCGTCCCCGGCCCTGCGCCAGCCGGTCGTCCCACCAGGAAACCGTGTCGGACACGGTCAAGTTTCGAGTCTGGGCCGGGGGTTGGCATTTGTCAAGCAGTTGGCGACTGGCTTTCCCACAGGGGCCACCTACAATCGCCCTGTCGATCTCCACCGGTTGAGCCCGAGCCCCGTCATGAGCCCCCGCGATTCGTCTTCGGAATCCGTCCGTAACTTCGGCACGGCGCTGGCCATGGTGATGGTGCTGGTGATTGCCCTCGGGCTGTTTTACCTGGTGGCCACGGTCTTCCCCAGCATCGCCGGTCTGCTGATCGTGGGGCTGCTGTTCGTGCTGCCCGCCCTGTTCCACTACTTCGTCTGGGGACGGTGGATGGAACGGGTCCGCCAGCGCGTCCTGGCGGAGGAGGCGCGGACCGAGGCCGAGGCGAAGTTGCGGAAGGGGCGCTGATGGGTGCCTGGAATCACCTCTTACTGATCCAACGACTTGGCAGTGATTTTGTGCGTTCGACGTCAGTAGGGTCTGTGTCGATTCTGGAAGCACAATCTCACGAAGGCAATTTTCCTGGACGCTGAGACTTATGCGACCCGGCCGATAGGAGCCAACCAATGTGGTTTTCCAGGAGCACTTTGGGGATCACGAACGTCTTAGCACAGTTCGTCTGTGGTCTTGAAATTCAGGGCGAAGTCGTGACATATTCGCGACCGTTCTGAGTAGGCCTTGTGGTTTCGGATCCCCTTGGGAGAGAGCGATGTCTCAGCCTCTGATTCGGAATTATGGATTGTTCTGGGAGGCCAAAGACGTTTTTTGGGGTGCTGGGAGTAGTGCTGGTGCTCTGCTGGGGGTGTTGGCGGGAAAAAAAACGGACGAGCCGGTGGATTTCAGGGATCAACGAGGAATCTATGTTCTGTATGGGGATTATGAGCTGGTCTATGTTGGACAGAACAACAATCAAGAGCTTCTGAGTCGTTTGAAGCAGCATCGTAAGGACGACCTTTCGGGACGCTGGAATCGGTTTTCTTGGTATGGATTGCGTACGGTGCTCAATAAAGGCGAGCTGGCTCAGTACAATCAGGCTGTGCACGTGACGAATGACGATGTTCTGAACCATATTGAGGCGATTCTAATTCATTCTGCGGAACCAAAACTGAACCGTCAGGGGGGGCGCTTTGGGGAAAGTGTTGAGCGATATCTCCAAAAGAGAGACCCCCGTCTGGGGCCCTCGGAGCAGGATATGCTTCGTGAAATCCGAGAGTCTTTGGAGTCCTTGAGGAATCGATAGCTTGCCAGAGATACGTCGGTCTCCGATTCGGTTCAGGGTCTCAGCTCATCGACTGCCGGACTCGTGGTTTTAATTTGAAACACTGGTTCAATTTCGGTTGTAGCCAGCGAATTCCCCTCCCCGCTTCAGGCCCAAACCGTTAGACTCGCGGCGTTTCCATTGACCGCGAGGATGCCGTCTTGAGTGTCGATCCAGGAAGTGATCTGCTGGCCCCGCTGACGGGGTCGATTGCGGAGGTGCGGGAGGCGGTGCGCGCCGCCCAGCGGCAGGGGAAGCGGGTCGGGTTTGTGCCGACGATGGGGGCCCTGCACGCCGGGCATGCCAGCCTGATCGCGGCGGCCCGTCGGGAGTGCGACCTGGTGGTCGTCTCGATTTTTGTGAATCCCACCCAATTCGCGCCACACGAAGATCTGGCGAAGTATCCGCGCCCGCTCGAGGCCGACCGCCGGGTCTGCCGGCAAGCCGGAGCCGACCTCGTGTTTGTCCCCCGCGTCGAAGACATCTATCCCGCGGGCTTTACAACCTATGTGACGGTTGAGGGGCTGTCGTCGATTCTCGAAGGGGTGGCGCGGCCGACGCACTTCCGGGGGGTCACGACGGTGGTCCTCAAGCTGTTCCAGATGGTTCCCGCGGACATCGCCTACTTTGGGCAAAAAGACTACCAGCAGCAGACCATCATCCGGAAAATGGTCGCCGACCTGAATCTGCCGATCACCATCCGCGTCTGCCCCACCATCCGCGAGACAGACGGTCTGGCGATGTCGAGCCGCAATGTGTACCTCGATTCCGCCCAGCGGCAGGTCTCGCTCGCCCTGTTCCGCACACTGGAATTGGCCCGCACCGAGCTGGCGCGGGGGGAACGCAACCTGCCCGCCCTGCGGCAGCGTCTGCGGGCCTGCCTGGGTTCGGACCCGGCCGTGCAGCCGGACTATGCGACCCTCGTCGATCCCGACACGCTGGCCGAACTCGACACCCCGGGCCCGCGCGTCGTGGCCTTGGTCGCGGCCCGCGTCGGCACCACCCGCCTCATCGACAACGCCGTCATCGACCTGCGGTGACCGCGCCTCGCGCACAAAGGCTGTCTCATGCGTTCCATCCTGTTTGAAATCCCGTTGCGGGGGCGAATTTCCCTGGGGCCCCTGGGAGACGTGCCGGTGTTTGGCTTCGGCCTGCTGCTGGTTCTCTGGGCGCTCGCGGGTGCCGGCTACTGGTGGTTCCGTCAGCGCAAGGCAACGCAGGAAGCACCGGCCGACAACGGCAACTGGATCTTCTGGGCGATCGTGGCCGGGTTGATTGTCTACGCCCCCGCGAAAGAGAGCATTCCGATCTATGGCTTCGGATCGATGCTGTTCCTGTCGTATCTCTCGTCGGCGGGGCTGGGAAGCTGGCGGCTGCGGCGACGCGGTTTGCCGGGAGAGATTGCCTGGGATGCCGCGATCTGGGTCTTCCTCTCGGGGCTGTTCGGTGGCCGGCTGTTTTACATCCTGCAATACCGCGACCGCTTCTTCGAGCCGGGGGTCCCATTCGGCAGCAGCCTGCTGCGGATGTTCAACCTCCCCGATGGGGGGCTGGTGCTGTATGGCGGGCTGCTTTTCGCGCCGCTGGCGTTCTGGGCGTTCGCCCGCTGGAAGGGGCTGCGGGCGCTGCCGTTGGCCGACCTGCTGATTCCCTCGGTGTTCATCGGACTGATGTTTGGGCGGCTCGGCTGCCTGATGCACGGCTGCTGCTTCGGCGATTACTGCGAGCTTCCCTGGGCGGTGACCTTTCCCCCTGACAGCGCCCCGTACATGACGCAGGTGGCGCGGGGGTATCTGCCCCCCGACCTGTCGTCGGCCCACAGTCTGCCGCTGCACCCAACGCAGCTCTACGACGCCTTCAACGCCCTGGCGATCTGCCTGTTGCTGCTGGCGTTCTGGCCGTATCGGCAGCGGGATGGCGAGGTGCTGGCGCTGGGCTGGGTGTTGTATCCGATCAACCGGTTCCTGATTGAACTGCTGCGGTGGGATGAGCTGGGGCAATTCGGCACCCGGTTCACCATCTCACAGTGGGGCAGCGGGGTGATTCTGCTCGCCGGGATCGCCTTCTGGCTCTGGCTGCAGCGCCGCCCCGCCATGCACGCCCCGCTCCGACGCGATGTGCCGGTGGCGGGGTGATGGAACCGGTGCCGCACTTCGGCCGCACAGCGATCTCCTGAATCGCGTTGGGAACATCGCGTTCCGGAAATCACTCGCGATCGAGAGACCGCACCGCTTCCTGCAGCAACCTGCGACGAGATTTTCGGTGACGAGTCCGGGGTTGCGGGCCCTTGGTAAAGACTTCTTTACTAACGCCAACCCTGAGTCAAGAGTTCTTTACTAACGAAATCCCCCGGGTTTTCTGGGGAAAAAGCCACTTTTTCGCCTTCCGCCCGCCGCTTTTCCCCTTCGGCTGGTTCCCCTCACTCGCTCTCGGCCGCTTCCAGTTCCATCAGCAGCGGGCGGTAGCCGTATTCGTTGAGGACGGCAATCACCCCCCGGTCACTGTTGCTGCGGGCGACCGCCGCCTGGGCGTTGAGGGCGTCGAGCATGGCGTCGACCGCCGCCTGCAACTGCGTCGCCTGCTCGGCCTGGTCTCCCCCCCGCTTGGCGATGCCGGCCTTCTTGAGCGCGGTGATCGAGTTGAAATAGTTGAACGCGAAGTCGAGCCGGCGGGCCATGTAGAGGGTGAACGCCCGCCCCTCGAGCTTCGACCGCTGGTTCGCCCGGTATGCCTCGTTCATCGCGTTCAGGTACTCGGTCGACGCCGCTCCCCACCACTCGGGAACGGCCTCTCCCGACTGGTAGTGCTTCAGCACCACCCCGGGAACCGGAAATGTGAAACCAATGTCGTTCTGCTCCACCAGCGCAGTGGCCGCCTCGATGTGATCGACCATCTTCTGGATCGGATCGACCGCCCCGGGGCCGCAGATCGGCGTGACCAGATCGGCCAGGGCCTGCCGCGGGGTCACCTGGGGGTCAAAGCTCGACCGGCTGAGGAAGTACGCGCTCAGTTCCAGGTCGCCGGGCATCCAGTACCGCGTCGAGAATCCTTCGAATCCCTGCTGGCGCAGATCCCCGGCCAGTTCTCCCAGGGCCACCACCGACGACTGCGGCAAGACCCCCACGTTGTCGTCGGCCAGGGTCAGAATGAGGCTGCTGGGGACCGATTTCGCGGGAATCTGCTGCAGCAGGTGCCGGTTGGCCACCGTACGGCGGGCGGTGTAGTCGACGAAGTTCAGCGACCGCGCCCCTTTGGGCAGCACCTTGTCGAGCACCGGGAACAACGCCGGGTCGACATCGATCAACACCACCTCGGCCCGCTTTCCCTGGGGCAGCCGCAGGGTGCCTTCGTCGGCCAGCAGCGTCTGCAGAAAGTCGAGCGCGGTCAGGTTCCCCTGCAGGGCGGCGATGCCCCGTTCGCCCGACGCCAGCGTCTTGCGGTCGCGCGCGGCGGCGATCAATCCGTCGAGCGTCACGCTGGCGGGGAGTTTCGAACGCTCGGCCAGCCGGCGGAACGCCTCGGCATGATGCGTCGCCCAGCCGGGAAATTCGGGCAGCGTCAGGTACAACGCGTCGAGCTGGGGATAGGTGTCGAGCCAACCACGAATCTGCGCCTGCGCCAGTCCCTGCAGGGTTGTATCCCCCGGCTTTTGCTGCGGACCGGGTCCAATCGTGAGGGTTTCGAGCTGATGCACCGACTGGGCGGCCGGCAAGACCGCGGCGAACTCCTTGGGAAACTCGAGCGGAGACAGCGCCAGCCCCACGGTCATTCCCAGCGTGTGCGCACTGTCGATGATGCCGGTGATCAGGCTCTTCCCCGCCGCGAAGCGCTCTTCGTACGTCGTCTTTCCGACAAAATCGGGGTTCTCGAAGAAGCGGGCCCCTTTGAACGCACCGCGTCCCGCCGTGTCGCCGTCCACGCGGTATTGGTATCCAAACCACAGCAGCGAGGTCTGCTTGGCGACGCCGCCGAATTCGAAATGCACGAACGGCTGCCAGGCGTACGTGGAGATCAGCAGCCGGTTGTACTTGAGCTTCGCCAGCTGGCGGATGAACTTCTGCTGCTCGGCCAGCCCCCACGATTCGGGGCCGATGGGGAAGTCGTTGACGGTCCGCCAGGTGCGCAGCTTCAGCGACGGCTCCCACGTCTGGTTGAAGCCATCCACGTGGAACGCCGCTGGTTCGTCGGGCAGCACATCTCCCTGCAGCAGGTAGCGGGCCCCGAACTGGTGTCCCAGCTCGTAGGCGCCCCACAGCGTGGCGACCGGGCTGCCGCCCCCCACCACCAGCACGGGGGTCGGCCCCAGCTTGACGCTGCGCAGCAGGTGCCCCTGGTCAGACAATGCGGGCCAGTCTTTCGCGAGGGGCTTCAGCACCGGGTTGGTGGCCGGGCTGCCGAGGGCGATGACGGCCGAATCATTCCCCGGCAGCGTGGCCGCCGTGGTGACCTCGGCGTCGTACATCTGCCGCAGCAGGTCGGCCAGCTCGCGCGCCGCGGTCTGTTCGAGGGGTGGTGCCTGCGGCGACACCACCAGCGTAATCTTCGGCCCCGCCCCCTGGGCCGCACTGGTGCCCAGCAGCGCCGCCAGCAGCAGCAACGGCGCGAGTGTCCCCCAAGTCCGCAGTCGGCCCCACGAGCGAATGCCACGCATGCTGTCTTGTCTCCCAGGTTGCCCGAGGGGCGAAATCTGCCAGCGAAAGCTGAGTGTCTGTTCGGTCCAACGAAAGTGCCGCGACCGGGGGCCCCGCGGGTGTGGGCTCTTTCCCAGGTGTTCACCAGAAAGCGCCCCGCACCCAGACCATCCCCCACGAGAGCTTACTGTTCTGAAATGCAGAACAGTTTCTCGCGGGTGCGGATGTAAAGCCGCCCGTCGGCGATGGCCGGGGTCGCCACGCACGGCTCTCCCATGTCATTGCGGGCCAGCACTTCGAGCTTCTCTCCCTGTGCCAGCACGGTGATGAAGCCGTTCTCGCCAGTGACGTAGATCTTGCCATCCCCGGCAATCGGCGAGCTGTAGTAGTCTCCCAGGTTGCCAATCCGCGACATTTTCCAGAGGGTGTCCCCCTTGGTGATGTCGAAGCTGCTGGAGATGCCCCCCCGCTTGACGATGAACAGTTGCTGGCCGACGACCACCGGCGACACCATGTTCGACGGGGAGGTGTTTTTCAGGTTCCAGAGCAGATGGGTGCTGGTGACATCCCCCCGGCCCCCTCCGCGGACCGCCTGAATGGTGGTGCCTCCTCCAACCATGTTCTCGGGCGACTGGAACGCCGTGTCGAGCTCGGCGTCCTTCAAAATGCCGTCGCCATCCTTGTCCGAGACCGCGAATCGTTTGTGGAACTCTTGGGGAACCTCGTCTTTGGCCAGGGCACCATCCTGATTGGTGTCGAGCCATTCGAGCAGGGCGAACTTGAGGGTCCGTTTTTCGTCGCCATAGCTCTGGCACGAGATGTAGATGATGCCGTCGCGCACGACGGGCGAGGTCATCATCGTGCGGAGCAGGGTGTTGCAGGTCCAGCGTTCGCTGCCGTCGGCCGGGTTGTATCCCTTCAGCTTCCCCGAGCCCGAGACGACGATGTCGGTCTGGCCGTTGGCTTCGCAGATGACCGGAACGGCATACCCCGCCAGCATGTCGGGACGTTCCGTCTTCCAGGCGAGCTGGCCGGTCTTCGCATCGAAGGCGTAGAGCGTGGGGGCGAGGTCGTCATCCTGGCAGAAGATCACCTTGCCATCATGGACGATGGGCGAAGAGGCGGCTCCCCAGTCCATCAGGTATGCCGGCTGCTGCACCGGTGCGGTCCAGAGATGATCCCCCGACCGGGCATCGAGCGCCAGCAGACCCAGCGTGCTGAAGTAGACGAAGACCCGTTCCCCATCGGTGGCGGGCGTCGAGCTGGCGTGGCTGTTGGGGGGGGTGATGCGGGGGAGCTTCCCGACCTCGAACTCGCGCCGCCAGAGCGGGGCCCCGTCGGCGGCGTCGAAGGCCATCACGGCGAGCTTGCGCAGTTCGTCAGCCATTCCGGTGGCGAACACGCGACCGCGCGAAACAATCGGGCACGAGACCCCGTCCCCCAGTGGTGCCTGCCAGCGCATTTTGTGCTCGAAGCTGAACTCGACCGGCAACCGGGCCGACGACGTCGCCACCCCGCTGGAGTTCACTCCGCGAAACTGCGGCCAGTCTTCGCCCCGTGCCGACGACATACCGGCTCCCGTCCAGGCCAGAAACAGCCCCAGGCCGGCCACACAAGCAGACACCCGCCAGCCAAAAACACGTTCGCTCATGGGGGAACTCCAATCGAAGGGTGTTGATCTGTGGGGATGGTATCGACTGCATCAGCTTGACACAATTTGCGGGGAGAAAACTACACTTGGGGAGCAATTCATCCCAGGGATCCAGCCGCACGGAACGCCGGTTTCGAGCGAGAGTTCGGTCCCTGAGGTGCGTTCGGTCTGCTGGCAGGGACCGGCGCGGTTCCCGGGGATCCAACCGCTTCTCGGGAAGTCGCCCCCCGCGCGGGTCGATAACAGTCGCAGGAACCGGGATGTTCCTGTGTCGCCTGGCAGGGAGGCGTGTGGTCGCTCCCGTGGATCTTCCCGTCGGGGAGAGAACGGCGATGCCGACCGCGCAGGTTGTGTCGAATTCCCCGGGGAACGATGCTGCCCGATTCGAGTGGGTGCGATGGTGGTGCAGTCAGCCAGAACAACAACCAGAACAGCCGGCGGTCGCCCAACGCGGGTGGTCGTCACCGGAGTGGGGGTGGTCTCCGCCGCCGGGGTGGGGCGCGAGGCGCTCTGGAGCAATCTCATCGCCGGGCGGTCGGGCATCGGACCGCTGCGGTCGATTCCCACCGGGCAATTGCCCTGCAAGCTCGCGGCCGAGATTGAAGGGTTTGAAGCGGCCCAGTTCCTGCGGAACCGCAAGCTGCAGAAGGTGATGTCGCGCGACATCGAGCTGGGGGTGGGGGCGGCGGCGCTGGCGACCGCCGACGCCCGGCTGCGGGTGGGGGACGTTGATCCCGACCGGTTGGGGGTGGTCTTCGGGGCGGGACGCATTTCCCCCACGCCGCACGAGCTGGTGCGGGCGGCCGCCTCGTGCAGCCGCGATGCCTCGTTCGAATTCGAACGCTTCGACGAAGAGGCGATGGCCCACATCTATCCCCTGTGGCTGTTGCCCCAGTTGCCCAACATGCCCGCCTGCCATATCGCGATTGAGCATGATGCGCGGGGACCGAACAACACCATCACCAGCCGCGAGGCGTCGGCCCTGCTGGCGTTGGCCGAGGGACTGCACGCCATCCGCCGCGGCGTGGCCGACCAGATGATTGTGGGAGCGTGCGGTTCCGAATTGAATCCGCACGACGTCGCCCGGCTGTCGCTCGGTCCCGACCTCACCCGGCATGCCGACCCCACCCGCTGCCACGGACCGTTCGACCTGTTCCGCGACGGTTGGGTGCTGGGGGAAGGAGCGGCGGCGTTTGTGATCGAGTCGTACGACTCGGCGGTCCGGCGCGGGGCCGAGATTTACGCCGAAGTGCTGGGGGTGGCGGGCGGGGCGGACGGCGCGGGCGACGAAAATGTCCGCCGGGGAATCGGCCTGGTGCGGGCGATCTCGGCGGCCATGAAGCAGGCGGGAATTGAGCCGGGCGAGCTGGGGCACATCAACGCCGACGGCAAGGCGACGCTCAAGGACGACTGGATTGAGGCGCGGGCGTACCACCAGGCGTTGGGGAGTGCTGCCGAGCGGATCCCGGTGACCGGATTGAAGAGTTACTTCGGCACCTTCGACGCCGGCTCGGGGGCGGTGGAACTGGCCGCGACGTTGCTGGCTCTGAAGGAAGGGCAGGTCCCGGGCACACTCAACTACGTGACCCCCGATCCGCTCTGCCGTCTGAACGTCATCGCCAATGAACCGGCCCGCCTGACAAGTTCGCTGGCCCTGAAGGTGAACCGGACCGCGCTGGGGCAAAGCGTCGCGGCGGTGATCCGAGGTTGATGCGGGGACATCACGCTGTCGGGGAATCTGGTTCAGGTTCGAAAGCTGGCCGGATCGGATCGCACCCTGGTTGCAAGGGGGAATGCCTGGAATTGCGATCGAGAGGCGGATCCTACAATTCTGGAAATCGTCTGCGTGTCCGCCGCGGACGGAATGTTCCGGGGAATCGGCCCAGGGCCGAGTTGTTCGCCTGAGTTGTTTGTCGCCTGCAGAAGTTCACGATGTCCGCGATTATGCATCCGCTCGATCAGCTCGATCCCCTGGCCGAGTATCGAGACCAGTTTTTTCTGCCGCCGGGGAAAGTCTATTTCGACGGCAATTCGCTGGGGTTGCTGTGCCGGTTGGCTGAGCAGGCTGTGCTGGAGACATTGCAGGACTGGAAAACGCTGGCGATTGAGGGCTGGACCGGCGGAGAGGCGGACTGGTTTCACCTCACCGAGCGGATTGCCGCTCAGTTGGGACGCCTGCTGCAGGCACCGGCCGACAGCATCACCCTCACCGGCTCCACCACACTGCATCTGCACCAGGTGCTGGCGACGCTGTATCGCCGCGACGATTCCCGGCGGCACATACTGATTGACAGTTCCGCCTTTCCGACCGATCGCTATGTGGTGGCCAGCTTTTTGAGGAATCAGGGGTGCGATCCGGCGGAGCATCTGCTCGAGGTGGCGACCGATGACGCGGGCCTGCTGCAGGAAGCCGACATCCTGGAGGGATTCCGCAAGGGGGTGCAACTGGCGATTTTGCCGTCGGTTGTTTTCACGACGGGGCAATTGTTGGATCTGGCCACGGTCACTGCCGGTGCGGCGGACTGTGATGTGCGTCTCTGCTGGGATTGCTCGCACTCTGTGGGGGTCGTTCCACTGAATCTGTCGGAACTGCAACCCGATGCCGCCATTTGGTGCACGTACAAGTATCTCAATGGGGGGCCGGGGTCGGTGGCGGCCCTGTACCTGCATCCCCGTTGGCACGAGCTGCGTCCCGGGCTGGCCGGCTGGTTTGGGGCCGACAAGTCACGACAGTTTCGCATGGAGCCCGAGCTGGTCCCCGCGGCCGGGGCGGGACGCCTGCAACTGGGCACGCCGCATGTGCTCAGCCTGTCGGCTTTGCGCGGGGCATTGCAGGTGATTGAAGCGGCCGGTGTGGAGCGAATACGGCGCAAGTCGCTGCAATTGACCGGTTATTTGCGGGACCAGTTCCGGGGACGGCTGGCCGAGGCGGGTTTTGTCTGGGCCACACCGGAAGCCGACGACCGGCGTGGCGGTCACCTGGCCCTCCGTCATCCGCGGGCCCGAAGTCTGTCGCTGGCGTTGCGTGCCCGCGGGTTTGTCCCCGATTTTCGTGAGCCCGATCTGCTGCGAATGGCTCCCAGTCCGCTGTACTCACGGTTTGTCGACTGCGATGCTCTGGTCGCGGCCATCGGTCAGATCCTGGCCGACAGCCCAGACCTGCCAGGTTTGTCGGAGAGCCTGGTCACGTAAGATTTCCAAATTCGCCGACAGGGGCTTTCGATGACCTGGATGGATGTGACACGACCACTGCGATCCGATCTGGCCGGCTGGCCTGGCGACACGCCCGTGCGACTCGAACAGCGCTGGAGCCGCGAGCGTGGCGATGCCGTCACGGTCGGCTGGTTTCAGCAAAGTCTGCATGCCGGCACCCATTGTGATGCCCCGCTCCATTTTCAGACCGATGGAGCGGCTGCGGAGTCGCTGGATCCAGCCGCGCTGTGTGGACCGGCACTGGTCGTGGACGCGCGGGGCCGGGAGTTGGTGGACATCTCAGCCATCGAATGGGGGGGCATCGGGCAGGGTCAGCCGTGTCCGCAAAGGGTCTTGTTGCGAACCGATGCATGGCCCGATTCGCGAACGTTTCCGGCGAAGATTCCCGTCATCAGCCTCGCGACCATCGGTCGGCTGGCGGAAGCCGGAGTCCTGGTGCTGGGGGTCGACTTGCCGAGTGTCGACCCTCTGGACTGTCCCCTGCTGGCGAACCACCACGCACTGCACCGGGCGGGCATGATGATTCTCGAAGGGCTGGATCTCACGCAGGTGGCCCCGGGCCTTTACGACATGCTGGCGCTGCCCATGCTGATCCCGGGAGCCGACGGAGCTCCGGTGCGGGCTCTGCTCAGAAGACCGGTTTCTTAAAAAGGGGTCAGGTCCAATTTTCGCTTCACAGACCGCAAAGCGTTCTCCGCACGCGTTTCCGCCGACATGAAACGCCGTCGTTTGAAGAGACAAAGCGGCGTGTCAGGTGGGGCTCCCCCAGTGGGCGTCGCGACCTGTGGGGGCTCATGGCGGGGTGGGTGTGTGGGGTGGATCGGTGACCGGCTCAAGCGATCAGCCGTCCGGCCCCAGGGGCCAGCCGTTCGTTGTGCCAAGGTCGAAGGCCCTGGTGACGGTCTTGCGTGAGCCGAGAGGAAAGCCGGTGTGACCAAGAGAGTGCGTGTCTGCAAAAGGCCTCGTGAATTTGGGCACGAGTTGCGGGGATCCGCAGGATCTCACCGCTTCATACGCGCCGCACTCGAGATTTGGCATAAGAACGGCACTCTGACAGCCCTGCCACCGATCTTGGCGGATGCCGTCTCTCCCAATCATTCGAGACCGGGAAAACAAAAAGAGTCGTGAAGAAAAACAGGAGAGGATGACGTCTCCAGTGTCTCTTCACGACTCTTGAAACCCGATGAGCTGAGACTTGATCAGCGTCATCAAAGTGGCGGGGGCAGGATTTGAACCTACGACCTCGAGGTTATGAGCCTCGCGAGCTACCAGACTGCTCCACCCCGCGTCATTGATGAGCGAAGTATACCCGCCTTCTGCCGCGAAGTCGAGTCATGTTGGGTCATATTCTGCGATTCTCTGCCCGGCGCCACTCGGGAGCCTGATCGACGCGACGACTTTCCCTCACGATTTTGGCCGGTTTCCGGTCCCCATGGCTCGGCAGGAGTTCTTTTTTGAAAGGGGGATCGGGTTCCCCCGGATCTTTGGAAAAAGATACATGTGTATATCTCCGGGTCCGGCATTCTTTCTGGTCAGGTTCCCAAGTTTCTGGTATCCCTCTGCGATACGTGCGTCAGAACATGGAGAGTTCGCAACAGACGGCGTTCCCCCCGGGGAGCCCGTGGTTCCGTCAACGGAGTGAGATATGCACCCAGCCCCGATTTTGCCACCCCCGCGCGGCCCAGCCGCCCCGGGACTGGGCCAGCCGGCTCGCCGGGCCCTGGTGATGGTGCTGATGCTGGTGTGCGGCAGCCTGACCGGGACCGCGTGGGGCCAACGCCGGCCTGCCGCGCGGCCCCGCCCGCAACGGGCTCCGGCCGCACCGGTGGAAGACGTTGAGGAAGCTCCCCCCTCCGCGGTCCGCCAAACGCGCAACTCGGTCACCCCCTCGCGCGATGATCCGGGGGAAGACGCGCTGGCGCGGTTTCGCAGTGGGCCACTGGCAAAACTGGTTGCCTATTGTGAGGAAAGCAAGGCCGAACTCGATCAGATCGACGACTACACCGCCATTTTCGTCCGCAAAGAGCTGGTCAAACGCCGCCTCGTCCAGCAGAAGATGGAGCTGAAAGTCCGCCGCAAGCCGTTCAGCGTCTACTTCCACTTCCTCTCGCCGGAAGAAGCGGGGCGGGAGGTGATTTATGTCGATGGCGCCAACCGCAATCAGCTGCTGGTGCACGAGGTGGGGCTGAAGGCGCTGGCGGGGACCCTGTCGCTCCCCCTGAATGACCCCCGGGTGGTGGCGGAAAGCCGGCATCCGATCACCAGCGTGGGGCTGCACAACATCATCAAGGTGGCGTTCGAGAATTTCGCGAAGGATGCCGCCGATGAGAGTGTGCAGGTCAAGAAATACCCCTCGGCCAAGCTGAATGACGTCGAGTGCGTGGCGTTCGTAATCCGTCATCCCGAGCCGATGCCCGGGCTCCCCTACCATGAAACGCACCTCTATTTCGACAAGGAGACCAGGCTGCCGATCCACGTGAAGCGGTTTGACTGGCCCCGGCGGGGGGGAGACAAGCCGGTGTTGCTTGAGGAATACACCTACGAGCGCCTGCGGACCAACGTCGGACTGAAGAATATTGACTTCGATCCGCGGAACCCGAGGTACCAGTTTCCCCGCTGAGACTGGCCGGTGGGGTCTGCCTGGGGGGCCCGATGGTCCCCGGAGTTCGGGCCAGGAAACCGCCTGACGGGTCTTGCGTTCCGTTGTCGGGTGGAGATAATTTCTTCCAGAGTCGTCCAGCGCTACGTTTTCGCCCCGTTCCCCTCCCGTTGCCGGCGATGAATTCGACCCAGAGCGCTCCGCCCCCCCGGCTGAGTTTCCACCCCAACGCCTACCGGTTCTTGCAGCTCGCCCTCGAGCGCACCCAGAAGACTCTGGGGCGGCGGGTGAGCGAGGGGGGCGACGAGGGACAGGCCCATATTTCCGGTGGTGAATTGCTGCTGGGAATTCGTGACTATGCCCTCGACCAGTTTGGACTGATGGCCAAGACGGTGTTCAACCAGTGGGGGCTGCGGACCACCGATGACTTCGGCAAGCTGGTTTTCGAAATGATCGACCGGGGAGACCTGCGGAAGACCGAGAACGACCAGCTCAGCGATTTTTCGGCGGTGTACGACTTTGACGAAGCGCTCGACCGCAATTACCGGATTGATACCCGTCAGGCGTTCTGACCGGTTTGGCACAGCCGCCCGCTCTGTGGGCAGACAGGGATGGATCGTGAGTGCCTTGGGGTCGGAGAAACGCCGGTTGGATGCCGACCGAACAGGTCGTGTTCCCCGCGACGGCAGGGGTTCGATTGCTCCAGTTCCTCACAGGGGGGGATCGGATTCTCTGGTTTCCGGCACTCGGAATCCTGATTTTTTCAATCCAAATCGAGTGAGGCCATGAACGCCTCCCTCCCGCAATCAACGGCCCATCCCGGGGCGGCCTCGCCGGCTACCGATCGGGCTGCCGCGGCCTCTGGCGAACAGACGCCCCGCATCGCCCCCGGTACTGCGCGGTCCCGGTTCATTCCCGCCGCCCTGTTGATGGCGGGAATCACCCTGGGCCTCGCTGGTCTGGCCTCCACAACGGCCAACCCCGTGGTCGTCAGCCCGCCCCAGGTTCAGATGGCGGGCTGTGTGGTGGTGGGCGAGGTGCTCAAAACCGCCGAGAATCGGGTGCGCGTGGTCTCTTCGCTCAAGGGGCCGCTGGCCGAAGGAACGGTGATTCGGGTCGGACGCTTGCCCGCGGCTCTGCTGCAGGGGGAGCGGCAGTGGATTCTGGCGCTCGACCATTTGCGGGATGACCGGTTCGTGGTGGTGGTGCCCGATGTGCGTTACGAAACCGCGCCGGAGTCGCTGGTATATCCCGCGACCCCTGCCGCGGTGGCCCAGGTGCGGCACTGGCTGGAGACTCCCTGGCCGACGCGGGAGGTTCCGCCTCCGTCAGTCACTCCGTGACCGGGAGCGAGACTGTGCAGCCAGCCCCAGGGTCGACTTCTCCCGCGAGTTCCGCCGAGGTTTCCCCGGAAACACCGGCGTCGGGCTGTTCCGCCGCGGGGGCCGGGGTGGCGTTGGCCTGTTTGTTGCTGGCGTGGTACCTGGCGATCAGTGTCCCGGTGATTGTCTATTCAAATCGGCTGGGAGTGGGCAAAGAGGTCGTTCGTGTGGTCTTCGCCCCGATCGGCTGGCTGCACGACCGGACCCCGCTGCGTTATCCTCTTCGCTGGACGGCCCGGTTGTGGGACCCGTCCGTCGACGGCTGAGTCGCCCGCCCCTTCGCGGGTGAGTTGCCGTGTGGTTTGCGGCCCCGCTGGTGTTCGCGACCGGATTGGTCCGCCGGGATTGCAGGACGGGGAGGGGGATGGGGTGACCCTGTTCTTCTTTTCCGTTCCGACGGTTTTTACTTCCGATTGAAGGAGTTGCAGCGTGTCGAAAGCCTGGGGCGGCCGTTTTGAGCAGGCCACCGATCCACGTGTCGAGCAGTTCACCGAGTCGATCAGCTTTGATGCCCGGCTGGCCGAGGTGGATGTGCGCGGTTCCCAGGCCCATGCCCGCATGCTGGGACGCGTGGGGTTGATTACCCCGGCCGAGGCGGAGCAGTTGTGTACCGCCCTCGACGCGATTGGCCAGGAGATTGCCCGGGGAGAGCTCCCCTTCCAGACATCGCTGGAAGACATCCACATGCATGTGGAGACGGCGCTGATTCAACGGCTGGGAGACGTGGGGCGGCGGCTGCACACCGGCCGCAGCCGCAATGACCAGGTCGCGACCGATCTGAAGCTCTATGTGCGGGATGCCATCGACCAGGTCGACCGGCTGCTGATCGACGTGCAGCGGGCGTTTGTCGAGCGGTCTCCGGCCGATCTCGATGTGATTCTGCCCGGCTACACCCATCTGCAGCGGGCGCAGCCGGTGGTGGCGGCCCACTATTGGCTGGCCTATTGCGAGAAGTTCGAACGGGACCGGCAGCGGCTGGCCGACTGCCGGAAGCGGGTGAACATTTCTCCGCTGGGGGCGGCGGCGCTGGCGGGGACCTCGCTGCCGATCGACCGGCATCTGACCGCCTCGCTGCTGGGGTTTGCCGAACCGGCGGCCAACAGCCTCGACGTCTCGAGTGACCGCGACTTCCTCATCGAATACTGCCAGTGCCTGGCGCTGATCGCCGCCCACCTCAGCACCTGGGCCGAGGAATGGATTCTGTGGTGCACGACCGAATTCGGATTCCTGAAGCTGCCCGACGCCTACACGACGGGCAGTTCGATCATGCCGCAAAAGCGGAATCCCGACGTGCTGGAGCTGGTGCGGGGGAAGTCGGGGCGGGTGATGTCGGCCGCCCCGCGGCTGCTGACGCTGGTGAAGGGGCTCCCCCTGGCCTACAACCGCGACCTGCAGGAGGACAAGCTGGCGGTGTTCGACGCGCACGACACGATTGTGGCGTGTCTGGAACTGATGCCGGCGGTGGTGCTGGGCGGGGGGCTGCAGGTCGAGCGGATCAACGCCCGGCTGGAGGAGGGGTTCCTCGACGCCACGACGCTGATGGAATACCTGATCAAGCGGGGGGTGCCGATGCGCACGGGGCACGAGACGGTGGGGAAGCTGGTGCGGGAATGCGAACGGCGGGGCTGCCGGCTGGCCGACCTCTCGCTGGCCGACCTGCAGGGGGCGTGCCCACAGATCGAGGAGGGGGTGTTTGGTGTGCTGGGGGTGGCCAACGCGGTGCGGGCGCTGGTGAGTTACGGTTCGGGAGGCCGGGCTTCGGTCGAGCAGCAGCTGTCGCGGTGGCAGCAGCGGCTGGGGATCACTTCCGCCGGGTGAGACGCGCGGGCGGACCTACGGCAGCTCTTCGAGGAAGGCCCGTTTGAGGCGGGCGTTGGCCTTGCTGACCTCGGACACCAGGCGGGCGACCTCTTCGCGGTGCCCATCCTGCACTTCGTGTTCGAGCAGTTCGAGCTTGTCGCGCACCAGCTTGGCCCGCGCCTGGTGATAGGCGGGTAGCGAGCCGCGGCGGAGGAACTGCCCCACCTCGAGCTTGCGGGTCCAGCCATCGTAGATGTCGATCCAGCGATGGGCCTGTTCGAAGTTGAGCGCCAGGGCGGCGGAGAGCGCCTCTCCCTGGGCGACGTAGATTTCTTCGAAGGTTTCGTCGGCTGGCGGATAGTAGGCATAGCAGCCGACAATGCTGAAGGCGACCAGCCCGAGCAGGATCGTGCCACCCACGACCGCGGGGGAGACCACGACGTCGAACCGGCCCGGCTGGTGGTTGGCGGGGGCGGGCTGTGTCAGCCAGGCTTCGGCATCGAACCACGGCTTCGCCGCGCGCAGAGCCAGCCCGACAGCGCACAACAGGCCGAGCAACTGCAGTGACTTGATTTCGAAGAACTGGGCGTCTTGCCGCAGCCGGTCGCGGGTCAACTGCGCGAGATCCGGGCCGCCGGAGTGCCAGGCCCGGCAGTACACGTCGAAGGCGTGGGTGTGCCCGGCAATCTCTTGCCCGTGGGGAAACAGCGGCCGCTCGATGCCATAAGAGAGCCCCAGCACCACCAGCAAGAGCAGGCCCAGCCAAGCCCCGCCGCTGCGCCAGCCATAGCAGGCGAACATCCAGGCGACGAGCCCGAGATTCATTCCCGCCCCCAGCGAGAGCAGTACGAAGGCGGCCCCCACCGAGTTGCCATGCTGGAACATCATGCCCAATTGCGACATCGCCATCATGGGGCTGGCGTAGGCGGGCAGGGCGAGGGCCGACATCAGCAGGGGGGCCCAGAGATTGTCGTGGTTCATGCTCCCCTGCAGCGAATTGGGAGGGAGCACGGCCGCGAGCAGCCCGACTCCCGCCAGTCCCAGCAGGATGAGGCCCGCACTCGAATCGGCACAGTCGCGCCCCATGGCGGCGACCAGCGAGAGGATCCGTCGTACGCCATACCGGACCGGGGGGAGTGGCTCGGCGGGCTGGGCGGTGTGGGGGAAGAGCCAGTCCCAGATCGCCCCCACCACGGTCACCACCACCAGCGAGCAGGTGGCGAACGCGAGAATGGTGAACGGTTCCGACAACGTCAGACCGTACATGAGCGACAGCGGGTTGAAGAGGGGGGCGGCCAGCGCGAAGGCCAGAATGGTTCCCCCGGGGAGTCCCGCCCGCCGCATTTCCCGGACCACCGGAATGACCCCCAGCGAGCAGACCGGCAGCAGCATGCCGATCAGCCAGCCGACCAATAGCCCCTTCCAGCCCCCGCCGCCGAACAGGCGGCGGGTGTTCTCGGGGCCGAGGAAACGCCGGAAGATGGCGGCGATGAAGACTCCGGCGAGGATGAACGGGGCCGCCTGCAGCGCGGCCTGACCGACCCGCAGGACGATACTCCAGACAATGGCCGTTCCCATGGAAACTCTCGATGGCGCGGGGAGATGGAACTCAGGGTTGGGTCAACGCCTGCGGGGCTGGACCAGAAGCGGGGTTGGAAGCTGGGTCGGACGCTGGACCGGACGCTGGGTCGGATGACGGGTTGGGGGCTGGGGGATCGAGCGGGCGGAAAATCTGGTCGGTCGCCACGGACAACAGCTCTTCCCACACCGCCAGTTCGGGCTCGAAGGCGTGGCGGAACTGCGTTCTCTCGTCGGCCGAGCCCGCCAGCAGTCCTGCCTGGTGTCGCTGCAGCAGTTCCTCGGCCCGGCGCACACTGGCGGCCAGTTTCGTCCAGGGTTGCTCGGTCATATCGGTCTCGAGCGCCAGGCTGGGAAGCCATTGCAGCAGATCGGCGAACTGTTGCAGGCGGGCGGGGGTGACGGCTGGTCCGCGCCGGGCGGGGGCAAGTTCGTCCAGGCGATTGCGGAGGTGGCGCACCGCCGCCGCATACGTCCGGGGATAGTGCCCGGGAATGTGGTGATGGGCGTGCTCTTCGGGAGGATCGGCCCCGCCCCGTTGGCAGCCGGTCCAACCCAGGCACCCGCAGAGCAGCAGGAACCACAAAGCTGGCACCCGCCGCGTGGCGGTTGCCAGGGGACCGGGAGAGAGCCTGTCGTGCGGAACACGCGGGGAGGAGGCAAGCATCACGCTGTTCCCGGAGGGGTGCAGGGGGGAACGGGGGTGTTGGCGAGAATCTCGTCGATGAGACGGCTGGGCTGTTCGACATCACAGGCCAGGCGGACTCCCAGCACGGGGCGGGCGACCTCCTGGACATCGTCGGGAATGACGAATTGCCGGTGCTGCAGCAGAGCCCGCGCCTGGGCGGCGCGCTGCAGGATCAGCAGGCCCCGGGGGGAGACCCCGAGGGAGATCCGCGGATGGGTGCGGGTCGCCTCGGCCAGCCGCACGAGATACTCGCGCACGCCCGCCGTCACCGACTGCCGGGCGACGATGTGCTGCAGCCGCTGGAGTTCGAGGGGGGTCAGCACCGGCTCAAGGGGAATGGACTGGCAATCGTCGACCGACAGGGCGTCGGCCAGCATGTCGAGTTCGTCTTCGCGCGCGGGATAGCCGATGCTCAGCTTCATGGCGAACCGGTCGAGCTGGGCTTCGGGCAGGGGATAGGTGCCATGCTGTTCGGTGGGGTTCTGGGTGGCGATCACGAAGAACTCGTGCGAGAGCCCCTGCCGGGCCCCGTCGATGGTGACCTGCCGCTCGGCCATCGCTTCGAGCAGAGCGCTTTGGGTGCGGGGAGTGGCCCGGTTGATCTCATCGGCCAACAGCACATCCGAGAAGACGGGGCCGGGATGAAATTCGAATTCCTGCGTCTTCTGGTTGAAGAGGTTGAAGCCGGTGATGTCGCTGGGGAGCAGGTCGGGGGTGCATTGGATGCGGGCGAACCGCCCCCCCACCGCGCTGGCGAGCGCCTTGGCGAGGGTGGTCTTGCCCAAGCCGGGGCGATCTTCCAGCAGCAGGTGGCCGTGGGCCAGCAGGCAGATGAGGACCGACTCGACCACCTCGGCCTTGCCGCGCAGTGCGGAATTCAAGCGGTCGCGCAGCCGGTGGATGGTCTCCTGCGGAATCGCGGGGGGAGCTTCGTGGGTATGCGGCAGCCGAGGGGTCATGCGGAGGAGATCGGGGTGAGAGGAGAACGGGACCCGGGTGACGAACGGGGCTGTGGGGGAACCGGAGGCTCGACCGCCCGCTGCTGCCAGTGCCGTCGCGACAACCGGTCGGCCACCTGACGACACAGCGGTTCGACTTCGGGGAGGGGCAGGGGACAGGGGCCGGAGCTGTCGTAAGCCGCCCACTCGACACATTGCAGGAACTTCGCCAGCGATTCGGTCTGTTCGACAGGCGCGGTTCCCGCGAACCGCAGGCGCTGGCGGGGGGTGGCCCCCGGAGGGACCCGGGGGCCGAACAGTTCGCGCCGGAGATCGACCAGGGCCAGGGTTTCGAGCACGCGCTGCCGGGGTTTTGGAGAGGGGAACCGGCTCCAGCGGAGGGTCGACCAGCGTTCCCGCACGAGGCGGCGCTGCCACACACACGAGGCCAGGCTGGTCAGGCCGGCCAGCAGAGCCCAGGCATGGTGGCCCCCCCAGGCGACCAGGTCCTGCAGTCCCTGCCACAGCCGTTCCAGCAGGGTGGTGGGGGTCGTCAGCAGTTCGTAGCCGGGGGACGGTTCGATCTCCAGCCAGGTTCCCGTGCCGACATACACCTCGGCCCAGACGTGCACATCGTGGGGAGAGACCGGCGTGGAGCGCGACTTGGGGTCGTACCGCGCGGGGTCGGCGTAAAAGCCCGAGACCAGCCGGGTCGAGTAACCCAAACCGCGCAGCAGCAGGGCGGCGGAGCTGGCAAACAGGTAATCGGGACCGCGCCGGCCGGTTTCGAGAAACTCGCGGATCGAGCGGGGGGGCGTGGCGGTGGAGGCAGCTCCCCGGATCAGGGTTCCTCCCGTCTTGAGGCGCTGGCAGATCGCGGCAATCTGCGGGGCACCGGGGGGGAGGCCCGTGGTCCATTCGCGGGCCGTCTGGCGCAGCCATTGCGAGTCGGCATCGTCACCCAGCAGCCGGTAGCGGTCTTGAGCGGTGGTGGAGATGCGGTCGATGGAGGTGAGTCGCGCGGCCTTCAGCGGCCGGGACTGCAACTGGATGACCGTGCTGTCGGGAATCGACTGGCGGGGCATGCCCAGTACGGTCTCCTGATGCCAGACGAAGAATTCGGGCTGGTCGACCCGATCGATATGCACCCCGAGCGGATGCCACGGGGTGGGGATGCGGTTGGTGTCGAGCCGCTGGATGCGCAGCAGGTGCAGGTCATGTCCGACCGCGAGTCCCGCCCCCGCCACGGTGGGGATGCGGATCCAGGGGCGTCCCGACACCTGCTCGACCTGGAACGCGGGGCGGTTGGTGCGGGTCGGCTCGGCCAGCCAGGTGGTGCCGTCGAACAGGTCGAAGACCTCCAGCCGCAGATGCAGCGGGGTTCGGCCCACGAGATGAAACAGGGCGGGCTGGGGCTGATCGGCGAGTTCTCCCGGACTGCGGCGTCCCTCGCGCACCGTGCTGAACTCGCGGCCCGCCGCACCCGACTGGGCCATCCGTTGCTCGACTTCCAACTCGAGCGACGGGGGAAGGGCGACCGACCGGTCGGCACTGCGGCGGGGGGGAGGCTCGCCATACTGGTCGTTGAAGATGTCGTACAGACTGGGGCGGTCGGAATCGAGAAAGAGTTCGCTGTCGACCGGTCCAAAGCTGCGGGCGTCGTGCTTGCCCGCCACCAGCATGTCGCCGTCGTGAACCCCCTGCCGGGCGTGGGGATCGTAGGCGCCGGTCCCTCCCGAAGTGGGAAACAGGCTGCCCAGAGGGCCGCGGGGGTTGTAGGGCTGCAGGGCGGCCAGCACGAGAAAGCCCGCGAGGGCGGCCGGAATCACCAGAGACCAGCGCAGGGTGGCTTGCCGGACTGTCTGGGCAGACAGCGTGCCAGTCAGCCCCTGCCAATACCAGGCGACCAGCCAGCAGCTTCCCGCGAGCACATACAGCAGCAGCCAGACCCAGGGAGTGCTTCCCTGGTCGACCGAGACGGAGAACAGAACGAGAAACAGGCTGAAGGCGACCCCCAGGGGCTGGAGTTGCCGATGCCTGTCGAGTGCCGCCAGCACCACCACCACATTCCGGAGGATCACCAGGAAGTACAGTTCGACGGCGAGGCCCTGACCGGCGAGGCTCCAGAGGCAGCCTTCGAGGAAGGCGGCGGCGAACGCGGCAAGGACCAGCGAGAGGGCCGTGGCCCGAAACAGTTCGCGCGACCGGGCCAGCCAGCCCACGACCAACTGCAGCCCGAGGATCACACCCAGGAAGGCCAGTGTCTGACCCACTCCCGTGGACCACTGCCAAGCCCCCCCCTGCAGGGCGCGTTGCGCCAGCAGACAGCCAGTCAGGGCCAGCACCACCCCCCACATGCGGGTGGGAGACAGCCTGGAGTGGCGTGCGGGAACCGCGGGGGAGACCGCGTCAGCGGGAGACAGCGAGGCCATGACAGCTTTGCTCCCATTGTTGTCGGAACGAAATTTCCAAATCGTCCCACTGCTGACGGGTCTTTCGCAGGCTGTGCTGGTCTTCCGTCAGGTCGGGCAACGGTTCGTCCGGACCCGTGGTGGCCGGCAGGTTCAGCCACACAGCGACTCCCCCGGTCCCCTGAGCGGGGGAGGTGTCGGCCGTTGCCTCAGCCGGCTGACAGATCACGAACCAGCCCGAACCCTGCGCGTCGCCGCGCAGGGAGGACCAACCCTGGGGGGTGGTGCAGATGAGGCGGAAGCCCCGGCTGCGTGGGGCGTTGCTGGCCGCGTTTGGGCGGAGGAGGCCCGTCAGGGGGAGCCGGGCCAGCCGATCGAGCCACCGCTGGCGCGAGTTTCCCTCTCCCAGGATGGGGATGGTTTCGCCAGCCACCCAGAGGTCGACAGCGGCATGCTGGGCGTGGAGGGCGGAGCCGAGGCTGGCCGCGGCCCGAATGGTCCATTCGAGCGTGCCCTGGGGGCCGGGGGGGGAGTGCAGGTGGGGATCGAGATGGAGTTCGATGGTGACCGAAGCCTGGGCGGCCGCCTGGCGTTCGGCGGTGATCAGCCGGCCTTGCCGGGCGGTCTGCATCCAATGGACCCGCCGCAGCGAGTCCCCCGGGCGAAACAAGCGGGTGCCCGTGAGGTCTCCCTGATCGCCGGTGCGGCGGGGGGCGAGGCGTTCGGACCATTCGCGGAGGTCGGGGGCATCGGGAATGGAGGCCAGGGGGATAATGCGGGGCCAGACCAGGAGGGGGTGGTCCACCGTGACGGCGACCGACGCCGACCACAGTCCAAACGGGAACGAGGTGGTCAGCCGGGCGGGAGCGCAGGGGAATTCCCCCCGACTGTCGGGAACGAAATCGAATTCGAACCGGTGCGTGCTCCAGCCCCCCACCCGGGCCAGGGCCCACGCCGGCTCGACACCTGGCCAGCGCCGGAAGCCTTCCCGCAGAGACAGCCCCCAGACGGGCCACGGGCAGCGATTGACAATCTCGAGGACCACCGGCGTCGGTTCGCCCTCGGTTCCCCGGTGCTGCTGGAAGTCGAGGCGGGCCCGCAACCCGCGCAGCGACAGCCACGGCCAGAGGCCCCCCAGCAGCAGCACCAGCCCCAGCCCGCACACGAGAATCCACGCCGTCGCCGTCAGGTAAATCGCCGTCGCCAGCGACATGACCAGCCCGAGAAACAGCGGGACCGAAGGATGCTTCAGCCAATTCACCCAGCGATTGGCCCCCGGACAGAAATCGTGCGTGAGCACGTCAGCCAGACGGGCGAGTCCAGGGAGCAATCCGAAAATCCACCGGGGGGGAGGCATGCCGCTGCCGCAGTTCGAGCAAAGATGCACACTGTATGCAAAAATACAGATTACACGTCAGTAGTGTTGGAATAAAAGCGTGCAATTTGCGGTCTGTGCGGAGGTTCACCGTGCCAGGTGAGGGGGAAATGCAGGGGGGGCCGGTGCCGTCCCCTCGCATCCCGTGGTCGACCACGAACCGGTCAGCGGGCCGCGGTCCTCGCCCCCCACTGCAGGTACGCCAACCGAATCAGCTTGCCGATTTCAATGAGGCTGACGGGAATGAACGCCAGGATCGCAATCAGCAGCCAATCATGCCCTTCCAGCGGAGCCGTCTCGAAGACACGGTCACCGCCGGGGATGGTGACCACCGCGAATTGCAGCAGGGCCGAAACCAGAATGGCTCCCAGGAGGTGGGGATTGCTGAACAGGCCGATCTCGGGGACCGAGTGATGGTGGCTGCGGCAGGCGAAGGCGTACAGCAGTTGCGAGAACGCGGCGACGCAGAAGGTGATGGTCTGGGCCCGCTGCGGATCTTCGGGATGGGCGTTGCGGGCCCACAGGTAGCCGACGAGGCAGACCCCGGCGATCAGCGTCCCGTGCATCAGGATCAGCAGCCCCCGCGAGAGGGTGATGACCGACTCGCGCGGCGGCCGGGGGGGACGTTGCATGATGTCCCGCTCGGGTTTCTCCATCGCCAGGGCCAGGGCCGGCAGGCCGTCGGTCACCAGGTTGATCCACAGCAACTGGATCGGCTGCAGGGGGGAGGGGAGGCTGAACAGGGCCGAGATGAACATCAGCAGCACTTCCCCCGTGTTGCACGACAGCAGGAAGTGGATGAATTTCTGGATGTTGTCGAAGATCCCCCGCCCCTCTTCGACGGCATTCACGATCGAAGTGAAGTTGTCGTCGGTCAGCACCATGTCCGACGCCTCTTTGGTGACGTCGGTCCCGGTGATGCCCATCGCCACGCCAATGTCGGCCGCCTTGACCGCCGGGGCGTCATTGACCCCGTCACCGGTCATCGCCACCACTTGACCACGCGACTTCCACGCCTGCACCACCCGCAGCTTGTGTTCGGGAGAGACCCGGGCGTAGACGGCGATCTGGTCGACCTTCGCGGCCAGTTCGGCATCACTCATCGTGTCGAGTTTCGCCCCGTCGATGGTTTGATCTTCCGGCCCGGCCAGTTTAAGCTCGCGGGCCACGGCGGAGGCGGTCTCGGGATGGTCTCCCGTGATCATCACCGGACGGATGCCCGCTGTACGGCAACTGGCGATCGACAGGGCGACTTCTTCGCGGGGGGGATCGATCATCCCCGCCAGACCAGCGAACACCAGCCGTTCCTCACGCGGTTCGTGCTGCTCGTCCGGTGTGACCTCGCGGTAGGCCAGGGCCAGCACCCGCAGGGCCTGGCTGGCCATTTGCGACGCGGCGTGCAGGATTTGCCGCTGATTGTCGGAACTGAGCGGTACCGTGCCCGTGGCCAGCAGTTCGTGATCGCACAGCCGCAGGATCACCTCGGGGGCTCCCTTGGTGAACATCCACCGGCGTCCATCGGGAGTTTCGGTCACGACCGACATCGCCTTGCGGTCGGAATCGAACGGGATCTCGAAGACCACCTTGCCCGCCGCCGTCGCCGCCGATTGCCCCCCCTTCATCGCCGCCACAAGCAACGCCCCTTCGGTGGGATCGCCGATGACCCGCCACTTCTGGTTGTCGGTCGGCATCGGTTCGACGCGGGCGTTGTTGCAGCGGAGAGCGACTTCGAGCGATTTCCGCAGCGGTCCGTCTTGCTTCGGGTCAAGCATCAGGCCGGTCTCGGTCTGGGGAGCGAATGGATCCAACCGGCGGAATTCGCCATGCGGCGCATAGCCTCCGCCCGAGACACGCACCCACTCCTGCCCGGTGTACAGGGCCCGCACGGTCATCTCATTGCGGGTGAGGGTGCCGGTTTTGTCGGAACAGATGACTGTCACGGAGCCGAGGGTCTCGACGCTGGGCAACCGGCGGATCAGCACATTCCGCTGCACCATGCGGCGCAGTCCGAGCGCCAGGGCCATCGTGACGACCGCGGGGAGCCCCTCGGGAACGGCGGCCACCGCGAGGCTGATTGAGCGAACCAACACGTCGAGCAAATTGCCGGTACGGCGGATCTCGAGCAGGAAGACCACCACCACAATCGAGAGGCAGCCAATGACCAGGATCTTGCCGAGTTCACCCAGGCGGCGCTGCAGGGGGGTGGGTTCGGCCTCTTGCCGCTGCAGCAGCCCGGCAATGCGGCCCAGTTCGGTCTGCATGCCGGTCTCGGTCACGATCGCCTCGGCCTTCCCCGCCGCCACCACCGTGCTCATGAAGAGCATGTTCACCCGGTCTCCCAGGGAGGTTTCCGCACCGAGCGCATCGGAGGGCTCTTTGCCGACGGGGACCGACTCGCCGGTGAGGGAGGCCTCCTGCACCCGCAGCCCGAAGCCCGAGACCATGCGGGCATCGGCGGGAATGCAGTCTCCCGCCTCGACCTCGATGCGGTCGCCGGGAACCAGTTGCGTGGCGGGAATGACTTCGGTGCGCCCACTGCGACGGACGCGCGCGGTGGGGGCCGAGAGCCTGGCGAGTGCCGCGAGCGCTTTCTCGGCCCGATGTTCCTGCAAAAAACCGATGACACCATTCAATAAAATGATGGCCAGAATGGCCGCCGTGTCGGCCAGATCTCCGAGGACCCCCGAGATGACGGCGGCGGCAATCAGGATCCAGACCACCAGTTCATTGAACTGGGCGAGAAACTTCTTCCAGAGTGGTTCGGGTGGAGCCTCGGAGAGGGCGTTGGGACCGAACTGCGCCTGACGGGAGGCGATTTGCGACTCGGCCAACCCGGTCGGATCGCTGCACTCCAGTTGCCTCAGCAGCTCGCCCAGTGGCTGGGCATGCGACGGAAGTCTCTGAGAGGAGCCAATTTGCGAGGGAGACAGAGGCGCGGTCGGATGCACAATCGAAGTGGGGGTTGGTAGCGGCGGAGGAATCTGAGTACAAACAGGGAATGGCCCCCCCCGATGCTCCGGCTCAAGACCCGGATTCCGAGAGAACCGACTCTCCAGCCCTACAACGCAGGCACCAACCGTTTGGTGCACTGAAAATCCGTGAATTCCGACTGCTGTTGGTCGGAAACATCCTCTCGATGTTGGGAATGCAGGCGCTGCTGACCACGGTCGCCTGGGAGGTGTTCCAGCGGACGCGCGAGGCGTGGCCCCTGGCGATGCTGGGTCTGGTGCAGTTCCTGCCGGTGATGCTGCTGTGTCTGCCCGCCGGGCAACTGGTCGACCGCTTCGAACGTCGGCGGGTGCTGTTGTGCGCGGTCCTGATGTTCCTCGGGGGAGCCCTGATCCTCACGGTGAACTCGGCCCGACAGGGACCACTGTGGATCACCTACATCACCCTGGCCCTGGTGGGAGGGGCGCGGGCCTTCGCCCAGCCGGCCCGGGCCGCGCTGTTGCCCGAAATTGTTCCCCGCGAGTCGTTCGCGAATGCCGTCGCCTGGAGCAGCGGCAGTTTCCAGTTCACGATGGTCGCCGGGCCCGCCCTGGGGGGCTGGCTGACCTACCTGACCGGGAGGGCGACCGAGGTTTACGCGCTCACGGCGGTCTGCTGCCTGATCTATCTGGGGTGCCTGCTGTGGATCACCCCGCGGCCCCGGCCCGCCGGCCGCGAACCAATCACTCTGCGCTCCCTCGGGGCGGGGCTCTCTTTTGTCTGGAACAATCGTCTGATTCTGGCCGCGATCGCGCTCGACATGTTCGCCGTGCTGCTGGGGGGAGCCACCGCGATGATCCCGGTGTATGCCGACGTGATCCTCCAGACCGATTCCCTGGCGATGGGGTGGCTCCGATCGGCTCCCGGAGCGGGAGCGGTGCTGATGTCGCTGGTCCTCACCCTGCGGCCCCCGTTGCAACGGGCGGGGCGGGCCCTGTTGTGGGCGGTGGTGGTGTTCGGCCTGATGACCATCGGGTTTGGTTTCTCGCGTTCGTTCCCGCTGTCGATCGCCTGCCTGCTGGCGCTCGGGGCGGCCGACATGATCAGCGTGGTGATCCGCAACACGCTGGTGCAGATGCAGACTCCCGACGCGATGCGGGGCCGCGTCTCGGCGGTGAACGGCCTGTTCATCACCGCGTCTAACGAATTGGGAGAGTTCGAATCGGGACTGGTGGCGCATCTCTTCCGGCGGGAGTCCGACCCGATGTTTGGCCCCCAGGTGGCGGTCGTCTCGGGCGGGGTTGGAACCATCGTCGTGGTGGCCCTGGTCGCCTGGCTTTGCCCGGCCCTGCGGCGATACGGCGACATCACCACGCGCAAGACTTCGCAGGATTGAGACCAGACGCCTCGAAGCTCACCCCGTGTCGCCACATCGTACGCCAGGTTTTTAACCTGTCGGTCGTTTGACGTGGTCCACGGAACAGACCCGTAGCCACCCTCCGGACAACCTCAAGCCCCCCGCCGTCCCCACGGGCGACGGCAACCTTTGTCCTTGAGATCGGTGGGGACGCTGGGCCGGGTTGGTTTCTCTCGGAACGCCGTCTCACGATTGTTGAACAAGTTTTCAAACTCGTTCTACGGAGGACGCTGGGCCGCGTTGGGTTTCTGGGGCAATGCCGACTCACACTCAGGGGTTCGACAAACTGGAAGTTCGTCGCCACGTCGTGGAGTAGGCTTTCAGTCTGCTGTCGTTTGACGTGGTCCACGGAACAGACCCGTAGCCACCCTCCGGACAACCTCAAGCCCCCCGCCGTCCCCACGGGCGACGGCAACCTTTGTCCTTGAGATCGGTGGGGACGCTGGGCCGGGTTGGTTTCTCTCGGAACGCCGTCTCACGATTGTTGAACAAGTTTTCAAACTCGTTCTACGGAGGACGCTGGGCCGCGTTGGGTTTCTGGGGCAATGCCGACTCACACTCAGGGGCTCGACAAACTGGAAGTTCGTCGCCACGTCGTGGAGTAGGCTTTCAGTCTGCTGTCGTTTGACGTGATCGACGGGGGGACCGATTGATCGACGCCGCCACGCTGCTTGGAGACGAAGAGACGCTGGGCCGCGTTGGAATTCTGGCGGCCCGCGGACTCACACTCAGGGGTTCGACAAACTGGAAGTTCGTCGCCACGGCGTACCACGGTCCACGCTTTTCAGGATAACAAGGCACCCGGCAGCCGACCCCCTCGGACCGGTGCGCGGGGGGTGTCTCGCCTGTCCTGTCACTGTTCCGAATGCCGGGGTCCGGGAGGGGCATTGGCCGCCATCTCGGTCAGTTCCTCAATCGAGATCCCGCCATCGAGCACCAGCCGGGTGAGATCGGCGGCGGCCGTCATGTTGAGCCGGCGGGTCAGCATGGTCCGGTGAAACTTCACGGTCCGTTCGGCTATGCCGTATTTCTCGGCCATCTCACGGTTCTGCATCCCGGTGACGATGCCCAGCAGAATCTGCCGCTCGCGCGGGGTCAACTGAGTGACAATTCGCCGCGCTTCCGTATTCCGGACGCGCACCGTACGGTCCCGCGTGTCACGCGCCACCGCCCGCTCAATCGCCTCGATGAGTTCGGCGGTCGGGACCCGCTTGGTCAGGAAATCTTCGGCTCCGTTGCGCATGGCCCGCACGCTGGTCGGGATGTCTCCCTTGCCGGTGACAAACACCACCGGCAGCGGGTTCGCCGACTTCGCCAGCGTTTCCTGCAGGTCAAATCCATCCCGTTTGGGCATCTGCAGGTCGGCCAGCACGCAGCCGGGGGAATCGGGATCCCGCTTCTCGAAAAACTCGGTCACCGATTCGTGAGTCGACACGTAATAGCCATGGGCCCGCAACCGGCGGCTCATGCTGCGGAGAAACGATTCGTCGTCGTCGACGAGATGGATCGTGGGAATCATCAACTCATCCTTGTTTCCAGAGAGGCACACAGAGACGGACTTTCAGCCCCTTGCCCGGAACGTTGTCCACCTGCAGTTGCCCTTCGTGCTGTTCCATAATGGACCGCACAATCGGCAGGCCGATTCCGAGTCCCTCTGCTTTCGTCGTGACAAAGGGTTCCCATGAGCTCTCTTCCAAATCCTCCGGCATTCCCCCTCCATTGTCAATCACCGCGAGTTCGACAGATTCGCCCGACAAACCCGCCTCGATGGAGATTGTACCGGAGGGACGGGCAGCGACTGGAGCGGAATCGGATCCGGCCGATTCGGTTCTTCCAATTCCTTTGATTGCATCGGCCGAATTGGCGATGAGGTTCAGCAGGGCCTGTTGCAACAGAATCTCATCTCCCGCCACCCGCGGAATGCCCGCAGGGCAGTGGACTGTCACAGTCACCCGCTCGGCCTGCAGGCGGGGACCCGCCAGTGCCAGCACACCCCGAATCAATCCGGGAACATCGACGGGGCGAATGGCAAACCGCTGTTGCCGTACCATCGCCCGGATCCGGTCCAGCACCGCCCCCGCCCGCCGGTCGTCTGCCGCGATGTCGGCCACGATCTCGCGAAGTTCTGCCGCCACGGGCGAGTTGTCGTCCCGCAGCAGGATCTCGGCCGCTTCGAGATTGTTGAGAATCGCTCCCAGCGGCTGGCCGAGCTCGTGCGCCAGTGAGGCGGCGAACTGGCCCAAAGTCGAGATCCGCCCGGCATGGGCCAACTGGTCGCGCTGCTCATTCACGGTCTGCTCGGCACGACGCCGCAGTCGCAATTGCCGAACCAGCGTCACGATCAACCCGGTCTCGACCAGCAGCAGGGCGAGGCCCCCCACCAGTTGCGGCCAGTACCGCTCCCAGAGCCGTGGTTCGCGAAACAGCACCCGGCTGCCGGGAGGGAGCAGCGACTCCTGGATTCCAAAACGCGTCAACTGCCGCTCGTCGAACGTGGGGACCGTGGCCACGGTGAGGGGCGGGGGATTCGGGTTCGTACGTCCCTCGACCACCTGTCTCGCGAACGCCCGACCCAGGGCCCGCACATCGGCGCACTCTCCTCCAACAATTCCCCGCCCGACGTACGAGTCGGTGATGCCGAAGAAGGGAACATGCGATTCGCGGCTGAGCCGATCGACCAACTCGGCCGGCACATAATTCTGACCGTTCTCATCTTTCCAGTAGCCGTGGTAAATCACGAACGAGTCGGCCGGGAGATCGCGGAGACGCCGCTGCAGTTCGGCGAGGGACAGATTGATCAGGGGAATATATTCGAGTCCCTCTTCGTCCGCCGACTGACGGACTTCGGCCTCGAGCGTCTCGAAGAACTTGGGGTGCGGCAGAGTCTGCCCGATCAGGGCGACACGCCTGGCCTGGGGAAAGAGACGGTGCGCCTGTTGAATCGTCGGCCGGAATGAGGATGGACTGGTGACAAAGGTGTATCCCGGCAGGTCACGCAGTCCAGCGACGATTTCCCCAGGGCGTTCTCCCGCGACAATCCGCCCCTGCGGAGCCAACTGGTCGCGATTGGCGACCACGAACAGTCGCGCCACCCGGCTGGTGGAGACAATCACATCAAAGGTTGCGCCGCGGTATTTTTCGACCAGCCAGTTGGTGGCCCGCTGGGGGTCGTCGAGCGAGCGGGCGAGACGGACGAGATCCAAAGTCTCGACGAAGACCTCGTGCCGGATTCCCGGGGCCTCAGACAGCCCTTGCCGGAAACCCTCCATCATCTGGACGAAGGCGGGTCGGGTGGTTCCATCTTCTTCAATAATCAGCACCCGTTCCACCGGGGGATTGGGGGGTGCCGACAACGCCACCCCCGAGCCGGCCGCACACAGACTGGCGACAGCCAACAGGCTCAGTCGGCGGAGGACGATCAACATCTGCTCCTCAAGGGAGTTGGGGGAAGGGACTGGGCAGGCCGACGGGGCCGGGGAAAAAGCTGCAGTCATCCGACACGAACTGATGCGGGAGTTCGCTGCGGTCTGGAAGCTCAAAAACACTGGGGGAGCCTGATGGACGCGATTCCGTGAGCCCTCCAAAAGGTGACTCAAACAGCCGATATCATCTCTGCGATTCCCCCGTGTGGCAACCTCTCCTCTTCCATCCCGTTCGCAGGGAAGCAGTCAGTTGGCCTCCCGAAATGGCCCCCCCGTGCTCTGCGACAGCAACAAACGGGGATTGTGATCGATGGGTGGAGATGAAGTCCAAGGGGACACCTCCGGCGGTGTCTGCTGCCGGTACGAAGCTCGCTTCCAATGGGGGCTCGATGACGAATTCCCGCCAACGCCCCCACGAACCACAGTCCACGACCCACGGCTGTTGGGATGACAAAGCCCTACAGCGTGGGGAACTTGATTTCGCTGGTGATCTTGTCGTACCGCGGGTCGCGGAAGCCCTCGAAGAACTTCATGCCGAAGCCCTGGTTGAGTTCGAACTGCGCCCGGCTCGCCCAGGGGGTGTTGGGATGCGTCTTTTTGACGAACTCAAATTTCTGCTTCGCGAGCGCCAGTTGGGAATTGAGCTGGTCGGTATCGACCTTGGTCAGCTTGATCTGGCGATCGGTGGGGACCAGCATTTCCTGCACGCGGCCTACATTCCAGACGTTGTTCTGCTTGTTTTTTGGCTCGGGAAAATTGGTGAGGTGTCCATCCATCGCCAGCAGAAACTGGAACAGCCGCACCCGGTACGCCAGCAGTTGGGCGTAGGCCAGGTCGAAATTCGCCCGCCAGCGGGTCGATTCTTCCGACTCGCGCAGCGGCTCGACCTTCTGCAGCACGCTGATCGCCTGGTTGAGCAGCCCCATCGCACGGATGGCCCGCTGGAAGTTTTCCTGTCCAGCCGAACGGAACGCCGCCGCGTCGGTGGAATACCAGATCTCCTGGATCTGCAGTTGCGGGTCGATGCGGGGGTCGAGCAGCCGCACCACCTCGGCCACCGCCAGGCGGAACTTGCTCTTCTGCCGTCCTTCGGCATATCGCCGCCGCGAAGCGAGGTCGGGAATGTATTCCTTCATGTCGAGGAAGGCGAACTTCCGCTGGTCGATGGCCGCCTGCCCCACGAGATTCTGCTCTTCGTGCGGCAGCAGGAAGTAGATGCCCCCCGACTCTTTGGCGAGGCGGGCCATCTCGTAGGGGGCGAAGCCACTGGGATGCGAATCCCAACGGTCGTGCAGACCGTCGTATTGCAGGGCCTCGGCAAAGGGAGTCTCGGGGCCGCGGTGAATGGTCAGCCAGTGGTCGAGACCGTATTTGGGGTCCTGCCACCGCATGCGGCCGTACTTGTAGCCAAACAGCGACTCGCGCCCGAGGATGTACACGGGCGAACGGGCGGTCTTGCAGCGCTTCACCGCTTCTTCCAGCAGGTCTCCCTCGCCATCATCTCCCGATTCGTCAGTGACGATGATCAGGCACAACTTGCGGTTCCCCGCCTGAGCCAGCCGGCGGTGGGCGTCGATCGTTTTCACGACCGCTCCCAGAATATTCTCGGCTCCGGAGGGGTCATTCGGGATCTTGTCGATCGCCGCCCGGATTTCGGCCAGATCGGCGGTTGGTTTGCTGGTCAGCGGATGCAGGTCCTGACCGAAGCTGTTGATGGAGGTAAGCAGAATGTCTTTGTTCCCCTTCAACTGCTTGTCGCGCTCCATCACGATCCCCAGTTCCTCATAGACCTTGTGGAACTGCTCACGGATCTCCTTCTGGTCGTCCTTCATCGATTCCGACTCATCGAACAGCCAGGCGACCAGCAGGCGATCTTCGCGCATCATGCGGATCAGCTCCTGGGTGATCCGGCTGAGGGCCGTGCCATATCCTTCGGCCACCGCCTGAGGCTCGCCGCTGATCTCTCCCTCCCCCAGATCGGTCCCCAGCATGTCGAGCCCGGGAAGGGTTACGTCGCCGATGTTCACGGCAACCTGGGGATCGGAAAAGGTCTCGGAACTCTCGATCTTGGTCTGCGAGACCGCCGGTCCCCCCGTGCCGGTGGCCACGGCTCCCACAGCCCCCCCTCCCGAGACGATGTTCATTGTCTCGGAGATCTCGGTTTCCTGGGTCAGTTCGCGCGTGAATTCCTCGGTCGTCCGCTCTTCCGAGAACAGCGACTCAATCGCCACCTTCACATCATCGAGCTGGACCTGAAAGGTGACAAACAGCAGGGCCAGCAAGACCGCCAGATGCAGCCCGGCGGACAGCAGGAATGCCGAGATTTCGGAGCGTTTCAGGCGAAAGGTCGCTGGCATGGGGCGCTTCCGGGCGAGAGGCGGCGAGCCCGGGTCGGGCTCGAACGCAGAGTGCAAAGTCAATTCAGAGGAATCTGGCGCACGGGCCGGTCACCCGCAGTGGGGGCCCCTCAGAGCCAGGGCCACCTAGAGCTTGGGAAGATCACGCGGCTTCATCGGGGCAGGGCGTTTCTTGGCCTCTTCGCGAGCCCGTTCTTCCGCCAGCATGATCTGCCGCTGGGCATCTTCCTGGCTGGTATTGGCGGCGAAGATCGCCGGGTTCTTCTGCTCCTGCCATTCCCAGCCCATCGGGGTCGACAACTCCAGTTCGGCAATGTGCGCCCAAGGGGTTCCGGGGTGCTCGTCCATCACCCGCTTGAGATACATCGCCGCCCGCTTCTCTTCCTTCTTGATGGCGGCGCCGCTGTTGATGGTCTTGGAGGGGACGATTCTCCACTCGTTGCTGTCTTTGTTGTTGAAGGGACGGGGGCTGGACTTCATTTCGGCCAGCATCAGGTTGTAGCCATCGGCCCGAACCCGCATCGCCAGCGCTCGTCCCAGGGCCAGGTCATAGGCGGCCCGCCACCGCGGTTCGGCAATCTTTTCGCGGTCCTTCTCGCCCACGGTCAGTCCATCGGCCAGACGGTTGATCTTGTAGATCAGTTCGGCGGACGGTTTCTGAGCCTCGTTCACCGTCTCGCGCAGAACATTGTCGTTGTATGCGGGGAAATCGAGCCGGGGGAGCGGAATGTTGTCGATCTTCGAGGCCTTCGCCGTTGTCACCAGGGCGAGCTTCGCCTTGTTGACCTTCAACTGCTTCTGATACTCGACAATCGGACGATAGTCGGGGGTGTAGCTGCGCATGACGGCCGGGCTGAACTTCAGCCGCGAATCTTCCTGGGCCACGAAGTACAGCCCTCCCGTCTCCTTGCAGAGCCGGGTCAGTCCGTAGGGACCATATCCCGACGACATCTGATCGAGATCGACTCCCCGGTTCCCCCACAGTCCCACGTTCAACGACTCGGGTTCGACGGTCTCGGGGCCCGCGTCGTAGGCCAGCCGCACCGACTCTCCATCTTCGAACTTCCAGTCCATAAAGGCTTTTTCGCGGCCGAAGGGGGCGACATTTCCCACCACATAGACCCGGATGCCACCCCGCCGGCAGAGCACGAGTGCTTCTTCCAGCCAGCGCTCGGCATCATCTCCCTTTTCATCGGTGATGATGAAGAACCGCACGTTGCGCCCCTTGCTGCGTTCACGCAGAAAGCGCTTGGCCAGTTCGGTCACCGCCCCGAAGACGTTCTCTTTGCCCGAGGGGTCGTTGGCGATGCTGCGGACCTTGGGAATGAGCGATTTGATGTCGGAGGTGGGCTTGTCATTCACGATGGCGAATTTCTCGCCGTAGGTCGCGACGACGGTCTGCAGCGAATCGGATCCTCCCTCTCCCAGCGATTCCAGTTGCCGGTAAACATTCTCAAACCGGTCGGCGATGAGATTCCGGCGTTCCTTCAGTGAGAGCGACTGGTCGAACAGCCAGACCACGGTGGTCTTCCGCTCGTGGAGCGACTGCTGGATTTCCCAGGTCAACCGGTCAATCGCTCCTTCAACACCCCCACCTCCCTGGGCGGTGTTCTCGACCGTACCGCCGGTGGTTTCGACCGTGCCGCTGAAGTCCCCCTCTTTGGGAAGCATGGGGCCCTCGGCCGCGAGGGTGACCTCGGGATCAATCGCCTCGGCGGTGCGCTCGATCCCCTTCTCGGCATTCTGCTGCACCGACTCCGCCGTGGCGGCGACGATGTTACCCGCCCCCAGCAGCGAATTGACTTCGGCAGTTGTGCCGACCTGATCCTGCAGGGTGTTGTCGAAGTGGATTTCCTGCTGGAGCTCTTCGAGCGCACTGAGGAGGGGGGTCTCCTGGGAGCTCTCGAGGTGATACCGGAACAGCATCAGCGCCAGCAGGGCGACCGCATGGATGGCAATGCTGACCGCCCAACCGGGAAGGTCGTCGAGAGACAGCCAACGGGGCAGCCAGCCGATGGACGAGGGAGACTCCACCACGTCCTCTGCAGTCCCCTGGGTCGCAGAGGAGGCCGGAGACCGCGCCGTACCGGGAATCGAGGCTGCACTCATGAAGCTCTTCCCTCAAATCTCGCTGGAGCGGCACCCGGTCGAGCTGTGGGCTGAGACCGGCCACCGCGGATGAGTTCCCCACAAAATCCAGTCTTTAGTCTATACCGAATGCGTACTGCGGGGAACCATGATCTTCCCGTTTTGGCCGATCATTCCCCTTGGTCCAGACGCCAGCCAGGATCACGCCCCCCGTCGTGTTGACAGGCCGAACGTATCGGCTGGACCCGCGCTGAAGATCGAGGACCGAACGAGATTTCCGCGCCCCGCCGCCCGGGCACGCAGCCATTCGCTTTGCCGGGGTACAAAAAAACCCGGCGGGACACATCCCGCCGGGTCGCGACTCACAATGCTGACCAACTCCCCCCCGTGGTTGACCGGAGGGGGAGGTCATCTTCCGCAAGCGAAGCCGCCAGAGAGCCTGGCCGGGCGCGAACTAGGCCGAGAAGCTGCTGCCGCAGCCGCAGCTCTTGACGGCATTCGGATTGTTGAACGTGAAGCCCCGCTTCTCGAGACCGTCGTAGAAATCGAGGACGGTCCCGTCGAGGAAGAGCTCGCTCTTCTTGTCGACCGCCACTTTGACCCCGTGGTGCTCTTCAATCACATCCTTCTGGGGATCCGACGCTTCATCAAATCCCAGACTGTACTGAAAACCACTGCAGCCACCCCCCACGACCCCGATCCGCAGCACCATGTTGGCCAGCTGCTTGTCGGACATCACACGCTGAACTTCCTTGGCAGCCTTCTCAGTCAAGGTAATCGGCATCTCACTCACTCCTGGTCTGCCCGAGACGACCCCGCCCGGGATGGGTTGTTCTCAATGCCGCCGGTTTAAACACAATTGCGGCAGTGAAAATTATATCAAACGACCAGGGAAATCAACACCCGATTGTTCGGATCACACCTGTTTGCGTGGGGTTGCCTGGTCGTTTGAACCACGGCTGAGGTGCTCGGCAGGGCTCCATAGAACCTCTGGGACGTGGTCGGTGCCGGGTTGTCGGCCAGCGGTTCCCCGGTGGGGCCGGGTGGGGCGCTCTCCCGGCAGAGTCTGGCGGAGCCGGTTGCGTTGCAGAGCCTACAAAGAGTCTGGCGACCCGTGGCTTTGGCAGTTGATGCGCCACGAACTACAGTAGCCATTTGTTGGGGCAGGCGCAGTGCCCCCGACCGATTTCCGGATTCCGACTCCTTTCCCGAACTCTCCCGATTTCCATGCGTTTCACCAAGATGCACGGTGCCGGCAATGACTATGTCTACGTCAATGCCTTCCAGGAACGACTCCCTGCCGATATCGCCCCGCTGGCGATTGCGGTCAGCGATCGCCACACCGGCATCGGGTCCGACGGCCTGATTCTGATCGGCCCCTCGGATGTGGCCGATGCCCGCATGCGGATGTTCAATGCCGATGGCAGCGAGTCGGAAATGTGCGGGAATGGTGTCCGCTGTGTTGCCAAGTACGTCTATGACCACGGCATCGCCCGCAAGGACGAACTCCAGATTGAAACGGGCCGGGGAGTCTTGACCCTGCAGTTGGAAGTCCACGGGGGGAAGGCCCGCCGGGTACGCGTGAACATGGGAGCCCCCATTCTGGAAGCGGCGAAGATTCCCACGCTGCTGGAGGGGAATCCTCCCGTGCGGCAAAAGCTTTCTGCCGGGGGTCGGGAGTTCGAAGTCACCTGTGTTTCCATGGGAAATCCGCACTGCGTGACCTTTGTCGACGAGGTGACTGACGACTGGGTGCTGAGGGTGGGGCCCGAGGTTGAACGGCACCCGGCGTTTCCCCGGCGGGTCAATGCCGAGTTCATCAAGATTCTGTCTCCCCGGGAATTCCAGATGCGGGTCTGGGAGCGGGGTTCGGGGGAAACGCTGGCCTGTGGCACGGGAGCCTGTGCTGTCGCGGTGGCGGGGGTCTTGAACGGCCTGCTCGAGCGGCGCTGTGTGGGACATCTGCCGGGGGGCGATCTCGAACTGGAGTGGAGCTCTGAAGGGCCGGTTTTCCTCACCGGGCCCGCCGAGGAGGTCTTTTCGGGGGATTGGCCCCAGACCTTCTGAGTTCGCCCCGGAAAATTTTGCGGCCCCCTGCACTGGGGGCCGGGACCGGGCAGCAAGGAGCGGGGCGGGGCCGATTGGGAGGGCTGGGAGGCGGCGGGCCTCCGCGCCTTGGGGGCGAATGTGTAGCATTCCCCGAACTTCTGCAGTAAACTCTGTGTCGTAACAATCACGACTCCTGGGGGTCTTGAATTGTTACGACACACTCCAGCCGGGGTGGCGGAATGGCAGACGCACCGGATTCAAAATCCGGCGCCCTCAAAGGCGTGTGGGTTCGACTCCCACCCTCGGCACTTCCTGATGAATGTGTGGTCGTGGGAATCGGTATCGGTCTCGCCAACGGCCTTGGATGCTATCTGTTGACTCCTTGCGGAGAGCGGTGCCGAGTTTTTGGGCTCCGATCTCGCGCCACGCGATGAATCTCCGTGACTTTGGTGATTGCCGGGCCCCTCTGCAGAGAGTCTGGGCCGGGGAGAGGCCGGTCACAAAAGTGGGAGATAACGACCGAACTCTCTGCGACTCGCGCGACCCGCGGGGTGGTGACGAAGCGGGCACCGTTGATCGCTGTTCCTCCCCGGATTTGGCCCGGTCCCTGGAACCGGTGAGGTGCGAGGCATCGGGTGGCTTCCCGTGGGGTCCGTGGATGGCCGGTAGGCGATTTTCCGATCCGCGAAGACAGTCGTTTCTGAGGACGGCCGCGATCTGCGAATCCGGGTCAGCCCGGCCGAAACCCAGGGATGCTGGATTGCTTCCGCCAGTCTCGGCTGAGTGGTCTGAGAGACCCGGCCGAACGAAGCAGGGCTGCGATACGGGGAGCCGCGTCACCACAATTCAAACGGCAGCGCACCGGGATTGAAGCGGGTGCGAAAGACTCTATGGGCGATAGCCGCCTGGTGACCGGGGCAGCTTGGCCGGGGCAGCTTGGCCGGGGCAGCTTGGCCGGGGCAGCTTGGCCGGGGCAGCTTGGCCGGGGCAGCTTGGCCGGGGCCCGAGACGGGACAGGCAACTCAAAACTGGATTGAGACAGGAAAATCAGGACGTGGGTCGCTGGGAACCGCCCCTGCTGCAAGAGAACGGTCCGGTTCGGTATACCGGGGAAAAGTCGAGGCAACCTGCGAAAAAACGGAATTTGACCGCGTGGATTCGTTGGGACCGAACTTCCGGCGGAGAAGGGTGATCGGTCAGATCTGAGAGACCAGAATCACCGTCAACAGGGCGGCGAACAGCATCAGCATCCCGATAAAGATCCAGAGAAACATGCGGCGTTCCCGCAGTTGCAGGTCGGAGTCCCGCGACGGGAGAACTCCGGAGCGAACAAACGCCAGGTTTTCGCTGGAGGGCATCGGAAGCAGGGGACTTGGGGCGGAGGGCATGGATCGGACACGAGTCATTTTTTCTGCCGACACAGGGAGTGGGAGGGGGGGGGCTGGGAATTTTGAAGACCCTTCGCGCCCCGGCCGATCCGCAACCGACACCCGACCGCTGGAGGAACTGGAACCGTTCATCAAGTTCACCCTGGACTTGTCGTTCACATTCAAGCAGGAATTCCCTCGGCGGAACCCGTGTTCCACCCACCCTGAACCGGAGTGCAAAAAAGAATGACAGAGACCGACACCCCTGGTCTCTTTCCTTTCTCCCCCCGGCTCCAACTCTCTTGACTGGCAACCCTATCGGACCAGAACATGCGCTGGTGTCAAAATCCACACCATCCGCAGGGCCGGCGCACTCCTTGCATTCCGCATCATGGCAAGACCTTTTGCCATGAAATAAGAATAACATCCCGGTTGAGTATTGCAAGAAAAAAAAATCCCTTTGGAAAACTCGATTTCCGGGTTCTCGTTCCTCATGGAGAGTTGTGACCTGGTCTCCCCGGACAGATCCCCGGCTGGACCCCCGCATTCATTTACGGGAACAGCCGCGTCCGGGAAGCGGTCCACGATGGGTATCGCTTGAACGGCAGCGGAACGCCTCCGCCAGGGCGCAGTGCCCTGCGGATTGGCAGAGTGCCGACGCAATCCCCGAGCGGACCACAGTGTTTCAGGGGCGACCCGGCCTTGTGGATTGGGGCGATCGACCAGACGGTCCAGACAAGTCGCACTGCGGGAGGTCCCTCGATGGGATTGAGACCTCGTCCGGAGAATATCCCTTCAAACTGCTCAATCGTCCTTTTTCTTCGTCGCCTTGCGAGCCCCCTTCGAGCCGGGCAGGGCGACCGTGTAGAGGGTCATCACGGAACCCACGGACATGAGGGCATAGGCGACCCAGTCGGGGGGTTCAATGACCTGCTTGCGGTCATTGCTGACCCCGGTGACCAGATTCCGCAGCCCCGGGAGCGCCCGCCGATCCGAGGGGGTCTTCAGCACCACCCGATCAATCGCCAGGCAGCTCACTCCCAGCAGGCCAGTGATCAAGCCGAGGGACAGGAAGAATGAACGGATCATGGCGGGGCAATACGAAGAGGGGGAACCAAGGGGACGAACGAGACCCAAGCGTCTTGAGAGTTTGTCATGTCTTTTGGTCGACCGCCGGAGCCAACTTCGTGGAAACGATTTTTCGGGCGACTTACAACCGACTTCTTGAATCCGATCGGCGTGAGCGGCTTTTCCGTTGCCCCCGGTGTAGCCGTCACCGTCCGATCGGGTGCCCTCCCACGGAGACACCTTCGGCAGGCCTCTCGCAACGACGCGCGGATGCCCGGGGAGGAGGCTGGCCAACCCCGGATTGGCTCGATACAGTCCGCCCCCAGAGCGTCGTTTTGGCGCGGTCCGCCTGCTGCTGTTGCAACCCGAGAGAGTTCAAGTGAAAGCGAAGATTGCGCTGTTGCCCGGAGATGGCATTGGTCCGGAGGTCACCGCCCAAGGGGCCCGCGTCCTGGCGGAAGTCGCCCGGAAGTACGGTCATCAATTCGAGTTCCAGTCGCTGCCGATGGGGGGCAATGCCATCGACAGTCATGGCAATCCGCTGCCGGATGAGACGTTGGCTGCCTGCCGGGCCTCGGATGCCATTCTGCTGGGGGCGGTCGGGGGGCCCAAGTGGGATGACCCGAACGCGAAGACCCGTCCCGAAGCGGGGCTGTTGAAGATCCGCAAGGAGCTGGGACTGTTTGCCAATCTGCGGCCCATCGCCCCGTCGCGCCATCTGCTGTCCGCTTCGCCCCTCAAGCCCGAGATTGTCTCGGGGACCGACATTCTGTTCGTCCGCGAATTGACGGGGGGACTCTACTTCGGTGCCTCGGGACGTCGTCCTCATCCTTCGGGAGAAGAGGCGTTCAGCACCATGACCTATTCCACCGGCGAGATTGAGCGGGTGGTGCGGCTTTCGGCCGAGGCGGCCCGCAAGCGCCGGAAGCGGCTGACCATGGTCGACAAGGCCAACGTGTTGGAAGCCTCCCGCCTGTGGCGTTCGGTCTCGGCCCGTCTGATGGCGGCCGAGTTCCCCGACATCGCCTACGACGTGGTTCTCGTCGACTCCATGGCGATGCACCTCATCTCGCGCCCCCGCGATTTTGACGTGGTTGTGACCGAGAACATGTTCGGCGACATCCTCACGGATGAGGGGTCGATGATCACCGGGTCGATGGGGCTGCTGCCGTCGGCCTCCCTGGGAACCCCGGGCCCGGGGCTGTACGAACCGATTCACGGATCGGCTCCCGATATTGCCGGTCAGGGGGTGGCCAACCCGCTCGCCACGATCCTGGCAGCCGCGATGCTGCTGCGTCACTCGCTGAATCTCGAAACCGAAGCCGACGCGGTGGAGCGGGCCGTCGATGCCGTTCTGGCCGCCGGCCATCGCACGCGCGACATCGCCGCCGGCGGGTCGAGCATCGGCACTGTGGCCATGGGTGACAAGGTGCTCGAAGCCCTCGCGGGCTGAGTCGGTTCCATGACCACCCCCGCCCCTCAGGCGGAGGCCGACCTCCGCCCGTCGCTCCCGCTGTTTGTCTACGGCACCCTGCGCCGGGGTGAGGTGAATCACGCCCCCTTTCTGGGGGGGCGGTTCACGGCAGTGTTGCCGGCCCGGCTGGAAAACCACGTTCGTTGCGTGGGATCGCACGGGTATTTTGTGGTCCGACCGCAGGCGGGCGCGGAGGTCGAGGGAGAGTTGTTCTTTCTCGAACCGGCTTGCGATCGCACCACCCTGGAGGGCTGCGACCGTCTGGAAGAGATCCCGGTCGGCCAGTTGCAGGGAGCGTGGTATGCGCGGCGGATCGTGACTGTCTGGGCTGACGGGAATCCCTACCAGGCCTGGATCTACCTCGACGCCGCTGCCGCCGGTTGATGGTGCTGTTCACGGCCCGGTGGGCGGGGGACCACCGGGCAATCTCCGGGAGAGCTCCGGCAGCCACGCTTTGACCTGTCGGGTCACGAGTGGGGACTCCCACAAGCAGCTGCGCAAGGATCGATCCTGCGTGCTGATGATGGATCCAGACGGAGACGTTTCCGCAAGGGGGGCGTCCGGACGAAATCCAGATCGCGGCCCGGAGTGCTTGGCGGCTAAACGTGTTTGTAGAACTCTTCCGCCTCGCGCATGAACTCGAGATCGAGTTCCCGGTTGCGACCCACGGCATTGGCCAGGGTGTCGCTGACGATCTTGAGTCCCCGCAGGGCGACCATCATCCCGAATTTCTTTTCGAGCACGAGCCGGCCCGCATGAATTCCGAGCCGGGTGCCCAGCACGCGGTCGAAGGCGCTGGGGGGGCCGCCGCGCTGCAGGTGACCGAGGGTGACATACCGGCACTCGATGCCGGTGCGGCGTTCGATGAGATCGGCCAGGGTCTTGCCGATCCCTCCCAGCCGCACGTGACCGAAGTCATCGACCTCGGCGGTGTCGGTCACCAGCCCTTCCTGGGGAAGCTTCGCCCCTTCGCTGGCGATGACGATGCCATACTTCTTTCCCGCGGCGCGGCGCTGCTTCAGCACCGAGCACATTTCCTCGACGTTGACCTCTTCCTCGGGAATGAGCACGTAGTCGGCGGCGGTGGCGATCCCGGCGAAGCAGGCGATCCAGCCGGCGTGGCGGCCCATGGTCTCGATGACCATGACCCGGCGATGCGACTCGGCGGTGGTCCTCAGCCGGTCGACCGACTCCATCACAATGTTGATCGAGGTGTCGAACCCGAAGGTGTAATCGGTGCAATCCAGATCGTTGTCGATCGTCTTGGGAACCCCCACGACCGGGAACTGGAAATCCTCGTAGAGCTTCTTGGCCACGCCGAGGGTGTCATCCCCGCCGATCGCCACAAGGGCGTCGAACCCCAGCCGGGCGAAACTCTCGCGCAACTGCTGGACCGACTCCGCCTTCTTGTACGGATTGGTGCGGGACGAACCAAGAATGGTTCCCCCCTTGTCGAGGATCTCATCGGTCTCCTGGGCCTTCAGGGGAATGGCGTTCCCCTGGATGGCGCCGCGCCAGCCTTCCAGCAGGCCGTAACACTCGCCGCCCCGATTCGAAATCGTACGGACGACACCCCGAATGACGGCATTCAGAGCGGGGCAATCGCCCCCGCCGGTCAACATCGCGACCTTCATGTTCCTCGACTCTCTTCCTGCAAACCACGGACCCTACACGGGAGGCGTCCAAGTCCGTTCAATGTACGTCGTGTCGATCTGGCTCGTCTGGAACGCCTTGTCGGCGAACAGATCCCGCAACAGCGGAATGGTCGTCTTCACCCCCTCGACGACAAATTCATCCAGCGCCCGCCGCATGCAGGCGATCGCCTCGTCACGCGTGGGCTTATGGACGATGAGCTTGCCAATCATCGAATCGTAGTTCGGGGGAATCGTGTAGCCCTGGTACACGTGCGAATCCCATCGCACACCCGGCCCCCCGGGGACCCGCAGCTTCGTGATGGTTCCCGGCGATCCCCGGAACCCGTTCGCCGGGTCTTCCGCGTTGATCCGGGCCTCCATCGCGCATCCATTGCAGGGAATCTGCGCCTGGGTGAAACCGAGCGGCTCTCCCGCCGCGACCCGGATCTGGCTCTTGATCAGGTCGATTCCCGACACCAGTTCGCTGACGGGGTGCTCCACCTGGATGCGGGCATTCACCTCGATGAAGTAGAACTTGTTCGTGCTCTGGTCGACGATGAATTCCACCGTCCCGGCATTCGTGTAACCGGCCGATTTCACCAGCCGGACTGCGGACTCGCACAGCTCTTTGCGAACTTCCTTCGGCAAGGTGGGGGCGGGAGCCTCTTCCACCAGCTTCTGGTGCCGGCGCTGCAGCGTGCAGTCGCGCTCCCACAGATGCCGGACGTTACCGTGGTGATCGGCAATCACCTGCACCTCGACGTGCCGGGGACGGTCGATGTATTTCTCGAGATAGACTCCGGCGTTCTTGAACGCTTTCTCCGCCTCAACCGCGGCCGCCTTGAGCCCAGCCTGGAGCGAGACGGCGTTCATCGCCACCCGCATCCCTTTGCCGCCGCCGCCGGCAGTCGCCTTGATCAGCACCGGGTAGCCGATCTCCTCCGCCACCCGCAAGGCCTCCGCCTCGGAATTGATCAGTCCGTCACTCCCCGGGACGAGGGGCACCTTGGCCGCCTTGGCGATCAGCTTGGCCGAGACCTTGTCCCCCAGCTTGTTCATCGCCTCGTGCGAGGGGCCGATGAATGTGATGTCGCAGCTCTTGCAGACCTCGGCGAAGTGCGCATTCTCGGCCAAAAACCCGTAACCGGGATGAATCGCCTGCACATTGCCGATCTCTGCCGCACTGATGATCCGGTTGATCATCAGATAGCTTTCGGAGGAGGGGCGGCCGCCGATGCAGTACGCCTCGTCCGCCAGATCGAGGTAGTGGGCCCCCCGGTCGGCCTCACTGAACACGGCGACCGTTTCGATCCCCAGTTCTTTGCACGCCCGGATCACGCGGAGCGCAATCTCTCCCCGATTGGCGATCAGAATTCGCTGGAACATGTTTTCAGCCCAACCGAACCCGGAAGAGAGGCTGCCCATACTCGACCGGGTCGCCGTTTTTCACCAGGATCTCGGTCACGGTGCCAGTCAGGTCCGAGGTGATCTGATTGAACACCTTCATAGCCTCAATGATGCAGACCACCGAATCGGTCGTTACTTTGGACCCAACCTGGACAAATGGTGCCTCGCCCGGGGCGGCCGACTCGTAGAAGGTCCCCACGGTGGGGCTCTTGATGGCCGGCAGATCGGCCGGAGCGGCGGCTGGTGCCGGGGGGGCACCGGGTGCGGCTGCCGCCGGGGCCGCCTGGGGAGGCGGGCCGGGCGGGAAGGGCATCATGGGATAGCCCGGAGCTGACATCGGACCGGGGAATCCAACCGGCAGATGGGTCAGGGTCGGTTCGCCCGAGCCGCGCCGCAGCCGCCAGCGTTCGGATCCACTGCGGAGATCGACCTCGGTCAGGCCGTGCTTCTCCATCATGGCCACGAGTTCGCGCAGCTTGCTCAGGTCGAAGGGATCTTCAGAGGTTGACGGAGGTGTCGCTGTCATGCTGTTGTCGCTCTAAACACAATCCCCGGATGTGTTTCCGAAGTCGGAGCGATGCTAGTCCGGACCGCCGATAGCGTCAAGGGATTCAGGGGACCGTGCGGTCGGTCGTGAACCATGGGGGAAACCGCCCCTGCAACTTATGGAGCTTCCCGTTCCGCAGCACTTCCAGCCGAATCTCATCCCCCGGTGTGTATCTCTTCAGCAGTTCCGATTTGAATTGCTCCAGTGTCAGCAGCCCGGTCTCCCCTTCCAGCCCCACAATGAGGTCCCCCTTCGCCAGCCCGACGGCTTGGGCCACGCCCCCCGTCTGACCCCGCAGCGAGACCACCTTGATCGCCAGTGAATCGGACTCCAACCCCGCCGTCCGCCGCTCTTCACTTCCAACGGAATATCCCAGGAAGCCCCACACCACCGGGTAGCTCCGCAACGACTTCCTCCAACTGAGATCTCCCTTCCACCACCCCTCGGCCAGAGGCAGCACGACCTTCCGTCGGGGGGCGGGGGCCCCCGCCACAGGAGCCGATTCCACCTCCAGCACCAGCTCGGGCAAGCCCCGATGACGGTGCAGCGACCAGCGAAAATCTTCCTCCGAGCGGACAGAAATCTTTCCAGCCCGCACGATCGTCTCCCCGGGGGCGAGACCGTGCTGTTCGGCGACCGAGCCTGGCTCAACCCGCGCGACCCGATGCCCATGGTCGCGCTGGAATGTCACCCCGAGATTCTCGGGAAGCGGGAAGGGGAACAGCAGCCGGGTGTCAAACGCCCCGTCGGCATACGACTGCAGCAGCCGGTATTCCTGCACCTGGTGACAATGCAGGCAGCCGTTGTGGTGCTTCCGGATCAACGGGAAATCGTCGGGACGCACCGGCTTTTCGGGGGCTGGGTGAACTGCCTCGCGGGCGGCCGCCGAGTCAGGCTCACGCCGTCGCAGTTCGTGGGCGTCCAGCACCTCCCGCATGGTGTGCAGCAGCGACTCCTTCGACAGCCGCGACTCGGGAGACTCGGCATCCCGACCGCCATATCGGGCATAAACGTTCAAGTCGGCGTCGACGAAGAACGCCTGCCAGGTGTTGTCGTAGTCGAATTCAAACCGCGCCAGATCCAGACCATTCAGTTGAGTGATGCGAACGCACTCAAACTGCGCACGGAGAGCGGCAATCTCGGGGTCCTGATGAGCAACCTGCCCATCCCATATCCAGCACTCGGGTCAACGCACGCAGCGGAAGACCACCATCAGGGGTTTGCCCGAGGTCTGCGCCTGCCGGACTCCGGCCTCCAGGCTCTCCGCCCATCCCGGGGCCCCCCACGCCGGGGCCGTCGACCACAGGCCGGCAATCAGCCCGGCAACCATCAACAAAACCCTGACTCGCGGCGTACAACGCATGGTTCTCTTCCCTCGGGAGCGGACCCGCGTCATCGTAACCCGCCCGGTCCCGGAAAAACAGACCGCCACGATCCCTTTCGCACCCCCGGTCGACCCATCACAATCGCCACCCTTCCCCCGGTTCTTCCCGGCCGGGCGGCGACATTCGACTGGTCCATCCCCACTCCAACCATCACTGCCGTCCCTCCATGATCTGCGTCAGCCTCGGTCGCACCCGCCACAAGATGATGATCGCCGAGCACCAGCAGTTGGCTCAAAAGGGAGCCCAACTGGTGGAACTGCGGCTCGACTGGCTGGGAACGCCTCCCGACCTGGGCCGGCTGCTGAAGGACAAGCCGACCCCGGTGGTCATCACCTGCCGCCGCAGCCAGGACAAAGGGCTGTGGAAATTCGGTGAAGACCAGCGGCAGACCCTGTTGCGGTCGGCGATTGTCGCGGGCGTTGACTACGTCGACCTCGAAGAAGACATCGCCGGCACCATCCGCCGTTATGGTTCCACCAAACGGATCATCAGCTACCACAATTTCGACGAGACCCCCGCCAACCTCGAAGAGATCCACCAGCGCCTCGCAGGTCGCGATCCCGATGTGGTCAAGCTGGTCACCACCGCCAAGGTGCCCGAAGACAACATCCGGCTGCTGGAGGTGGTCAGGAATGCGAAGGTCCCCACGGTGGGCTTCTGCATGGGGGACCTGGGGGTCTGGAGCCGCATTCTGTGCCGGAAGTACGGCGCCCCGTTCACCTACGCCACCTTTTCGGCCCAGCGCACGATGGCCCCGGGGCAGTTGACGTTTGAAGAGACGCGGGATGTGTTCCACTTCGACCAGATCAATGCCGAGACCCAGGTCTTCGGCGTGGTCGCCGACCCGGTCGCGCACAGCCTCAGCCCGCTCATTCACAACGCGGCCTTTCTGGCCCAGGGGGTGAACGCCGTCTATCTTCCCTTCCGGATTCCCCGCGAGCACTTCGAGCATTCGCTGAATGCCCTCGAGGCGCTCGACATCCGGGGCTACAGCGTCACGCTGCCGCACAAGGTGGCGGCCCTCGACCTGGCCAGGACAAAGATTCCCCCCACGGCCGAAATCGGAGCGCTCAACACCCTCTTCCGGGGTCCCGGGGGGGAATGGTGCGGTGCGAACACCGATTGTGACGCCGCGCTGGCGAGTCTGCGGCTGTCGCTCGATCCCGCCGGTGATCCGCTGAATCCGACGACCGATCCGCTCACGGGCAAGCGGGTTTTGATCCTCGGGGCGGGGGGAGTGGCGCGCGCCATCGCCACGGGGCTGATCCGGGCCGGGGCGGCCGTCACCATCACCAACCGCACCAAGGCCAAGGCGGCCGAACTGGCGCAGGCGGTGGGTTGCGTCCTGGCGGGGTGGGAGAACCGCGGGGCCGTGGGGACCGACATCCTCATCAACTGCACCTCGGTCGGCATGCACCCCAAGGTCGACGAAAGCCCCTTCCAGCAGCACTGGCTCGACGAAGGAATGACCGTGTTCGATACGGTTTACACCCCCGAACGCACCCTGCTGATCGCCCAGGCCCGCGAACGGGGCTGCAAGGTGGTGACCGGGGTCGACATGTTCGTGCGCCAGGCGGCCCGCCAGTACGAATACTTCACCGGGCGCCCGGCCCCCGTCGAGGTGATGCGGGACACCCTCAAAAAGGCGATCTCGGTCGTGAAGGTGACCTGATGCGGATCACCCTGATTGGCTACCGCGGCTGCGGCAAGAGCACGCTGGCACCGCTGTTGGCCCGCCGGCTGCAGTGCGAGTGGGTCGATGCCGACGTGGTCATCGAGCACCAGGCGGGGTGCACCATCAAGGAGATCTTCGCCCGCGAGGGGGAACCGGGTTTTCGGCAGCGTGAAGCGGCCGTGCTGGCCGAACTGTTGCGGCGGGATCCGCTGGTGATTGCCGCCGGTGGAGGCGCCATTCTCAACGCCCAGACCCGCCAGTTGATGCGGGCCGCCGGTCCGGTCATCTGGCTGCAGGCGCCACTGGAGACGTTGGCCGCCCGCATCGCCGGCGATGCCACCACCGCCGAGCGCCGCCCCAACCTCGCCGGGGGAGGAACCGCCGAAATCGCCCAGATGCTGGCGTTCCGCGAACCGCTGTACCGCGAGACCGCCACGCTCACCCTCGACACCGGCAGCCGTCCTCCCGCCGAACTGGTCAACGAGATCCTGGCCCAACTTGCCGACCGGGATGTCGGGGAAAGAACAACCGGCTGATGCATCCGCTCTGGATCGAGTACCTGTTTTGCATCACCAGTGTCTTCGTGCTGGGCTGCGTGGTTGGCAGTTGGCTGAACGTCTGTGTCTACCGTCTGCCGCGGGAGGAACGGTTCTGGACCGCCCTCAAGAACCTCTCGTATCCCCCCTCCCATTGCCCGCGCTGCCAGACCCCCATCAAGTGGTACGACAACGTCCCTGTGCTGGGCTGGCTGAGGCTGCGGGGACGCTGCCGTAATTGCCGGGGGAAGATCTCGGCCCGCTACCCGCTGGTCGAATTCACCACGGGCTGCCTGTTTGCCCTGCTGTATTGGTGTGAGGTGCCGTTGGAGTGGACCGCCTCGGGAGGGACCCTCGCCCATCCGTACGGCCCCGCCACGCTGTTCAGTCCGGCCCTGACGGTGGTGCATGTGCGGTTCGGGCTGCATGTCGTGCTGCTCTCGGCCCTCATCGTGGCGACCCTCATCGACATCGATCTGCGGATCATTCCCGATTCGGTCACACTGCCCGCCATGACCACCGCCGTGGCGGTGCAGTTTCTCTCGGGCGTCACCTATCTGGTTCCGGTCTGGTACCAGACGCGCGAGATGGGAGATTCGCTGCGGTCGCTCACACTGCCGTTTCATGGCAGCCGTTCGGTCGAGAACTGGCTGATCAACGTGTCGCGGTTCGAAGGACCCGTTCCCTGGCTGGGGGACCATCCCCACCTGCATGGCCTGGCGGTCAGCCTCGCCGGCCTGCTGTTGGGGGGGGCGGTGATCTGGGGGGTGCGGCTGGCCGGGTTCTGGGCGCTGCGGATGGAGGCGATGGGGTTTGGCGATGTCGTGCTGATGGCGATGATTGGCAGCTTCATCGGCTGGCAGGGAACCCTCGCCGTCTTCGTGCTCGCACCACTGCTGGCGGTGCTGGGGGCCCTCGCCACAGCCTCCTTCCGGTTGGGAGACTACATCCCGTTTGGTCCGTACCTGAGCCTGGCGACACTGCTGGTGCTGGTCGGTTTCCGCCGGTTCTGGCCGGCGCTGGAAACGAGTCTGCTGGGGGTCGGTCCGCTGCTCCCCCTGGTCGCCCTGATCATGCTGGTCTCGCTGGTGGCGATGCTCTCGGGGTGGTGGGCCATCAAGCGTCGCCTCGGCTGGGTCGATCTGGCGGAAGAACCCCAGTGGGTCGAGCAGTGGCTGCCCGCCGACCAGCTGACCTATCAGGCGATGGAAAACGCCGATCCCCGCCAGGGACAATGGCGGCCTCCCGCAGGTCAGGCGTGGCCGGGGCAACTGGCCGGTCGTGGACTGGGGCACTACGAAGCGTGGCGCCACCCCCCGGGGTCCGGCCTGCGGTAGGGGCTCTGGGAGGCGGTCTCTTCGCGAGACCCTCCCCCGGTTGACCGGCCGATTCCGCGGGTTCTACGATCGAACCCAGCGAATGTTTCCAGTGCCGCCCGCACGGCGGGGCTCTGCGGAAACCCTTCCGCCAACGCCGACTCGACCGAGGTTGCGATGCTCTCCAAACACAGGTGCCCGGTCTGGATGCTGGGCGGGTTCTGCCTGGTCGCGGGCCTGGCAACCGCTGCCGATTCCCCTTCCCAGACCGCTCCGCCGGCTCAGAACGCTCCCCCGGCGGCCGCGGCCGACTGGGTTCCGCCGATTTACGAGATCCATCGGGCGGGGGGAAAGATCACCATCGATGGCAAGCTGGACGAGCCCGCGTGGTTTGCCGCCCCGGCGTGCGGCCCGTTCCAGTTCACCTGGTACAAACAGGGGAAACAGGAACAGTCGGTCGCCAAGCTGCTCTGGGATGATGAATACCTCTACGTCGGTCACGTCTGCGAAGACGCCCATATCGCGGCCCGCCACACAGAGCACGACGGCCCGATTCCCGAAGACGACTGCTTCGAGGTGATCTTCGCCCCCAGCCCCGAACAGCCCGAGGTCTACTTCAACGTCGAGTGGAACGTCGTGGGTGGCTATGTCGACAACTTCCGTCCCGATGGTCCCACCAAACCCAGGGCCAAGGTCTGGGATGTCGAGGGGCTGAAATTCGGCGGGACCTTCGTCGGCACCCTCAATGACGACTCCGACGAAGACACGAGTTGGACCTGCGAGGTCGCGATTCCCCTCAAGAACTTTGCGAAATACATGCCTCATACGCCCCCCCGCCCGGGCAGCCACTGGAATCTCAACCTCAACCGCCATGGCGGTCCGACCAACATGCAGTACAGCCAGTGGTCGCGGGCCGATACCCCCACCCCCAGCTTCCACACTCCCCACCGTTTCGGGAAGGTGATCTTCTCGGCCAAAAGCAGCCCGTTCTCCACGCCGCGCTGAGCGTCCCGTCATCAGACCGCGCCGGCCCGTTGCCCGCCGCGCTGTCCCGGCCTTTTCCCGGCCAATCCGCGGACTCCTCCTTTCCCGGCTTCCTCACAGGGTGTCTTCCCATGCTTCGCTGGCTGATGCACGGCACACTTTGGTTGGCTGCGATGGTCTGTCTCTCGCGGTCCGACGCCCGGGCCCAGGGATATTCCCCGGCTGAGGCGGTCAGCAAGATGACGGTGGCCGAGGGATTGGCCGCGACACTGTTCGCCTCGGAGCCCGAAGTGCGGCAGCCCATCTTCTGCAAGTGCGACGACCGGGGCCGGCTCTGGACCATCCAATACCTGCAATACCCCAACCCCGCGGGGCTCAAGCGGGTGCAGGTCGACCGCTACTCACGCACGGTGTACGACCGCAAGCCCGAACCCCCGCCGCACGGCCCGAGAGGGGCCGACCGCATCACGATCTGCGAGGACACCGATGGCGACGGCCGGGCCGACCGCTTCCGCGATTTCGTCGACGGGCTCAATCTCTGCACGGGGCTCGAATTCGGCTATGGCGGCGTGTTTGTCATTCAGGCTCCGTACCTGCTCTTCTACCCCGACCGCAATCGCGATGATGTGCCCGATGGCGATCCCGAAGTGCTGCTGGATGGCTTCGGGCTCGAAGATGCCCAGTCGCTCGCCAATCATCTCACCTGGGGTCCCGATGGATGGCTCTATGGACTCAACGGCAGCACCACCACCTGCCGGATCCGCGGCATCGAGTTCCAGCAGGGAGTCTGGCGGTATCATCCCCGCACCCGGGAATTCGAACTTTTCTGCGAAGGGGGGGGCAACGTGTTTGGCCTCACCTTCGACCGCGAAGGGCGGCTGTTTTACAGCTCGAATGGCGGGCTCTTCTGGCATGGCCTGCAGGGAGCCTACTACGAAAAGAACTTCGGCAAGCACGGCCCGCTGCACAACCTGTATGCCTACGGTCACTTCAAGAATGTGACGCACACGGGAGAGACCGGCCGCCCCAATACCGGGGCCACCATCTACCAGGGGACCACGTTTCCAGCACCGTTTCACAATGCCTTTTTGTGCGGCGACTTTCTCAGTCACACCGCCTCGTGGTGGCAGGTCTCGCCGGCGGGATCGACCGTCACCGCGAAACTGGGAGGGCTCTTGCTGAACAGTCACGATACCTGGTTTGGGGCCACCGATGTCTGTCTGGCCCCCGATGGAGCGGTCTTCCTCACCGACTTCCACGACCAGCGGACCGCTCACCCCGATCCCGATGCCCGCTGGGATGATTCCAACGGCCGCATCTACCGGCTGCAGGCGGTCAACGCCCCCTCCGGTTCTCTGCCCGACCTGCACGCGCTCGGCGCAGCCAAGCTGGCCGAGTTGCTGCACAGCCCCAATGGCTGGTTGGCTCAACGGGCGCTGCGCCGTCTGGCTGAACAGCCCGATCGGGCTGTGGTGCCGTCCCTGAGGGCGGCCCTCGAGGCTGATGTCCCCGCCCCCCGCGCCCTCGCGGCCCTGTGGGGTTTGCATGCGGTGGACGGACTCGATGAACCGGCGCTGCTGGCTGCGTTGTCGCATCCGGGACCCGCCGTACGGGTCTGGGCCATCCGGCTGGCGGGAGACCGCCGCGAGGCGACACCCGCTGTCGCGCGTCGCCTCGTCGGGCTGGCGACAGAGAATCCTCCCGCCGAGGTGGCCGCCCAGCTCGCCTGTTCAGCCCGGCGGTTTTCGCCGGATGTTGGACTGTCGCTGCTGTTCCCGCTGCTGGGTGAGGACCGGCTCGCCGAGGACCCGTTCGTCCCCTGGCTGGTCTGGTGGGGACTGGTCGAGCACTCGGTGACGGGGCGCGAGACAGTGCTGCGGGAATTTGCCAGTCCGGCGGGTTGGTCGACAGGACTGCGCCGGGCGAACCAGCCGCGCCTGATGCGGCGGTATGCCGCCGAGGGAACCGCCGCCGGCTACGACGCCTGTGCCACGCTGCACGCCGCCGCCCCCCAGGCCGAACAGGAAGCGCTCTGGAAATCTCTGCTGCAGGGGTTGACCGAGCGGGCCCGCGTGCTGGGACCGGCGACCAATGCCGGAATGTTCGATCAACTGGCGGGGGCGGCTTCCACCGCTGGTCCCATCCCGCAACCCAATCGCTATGCCCCCATCACCGGTCCCCTGCTTGATCGCATCGCGGCACAGGCAAGCAATCAACCGGCGGATCCGCTGCGAACCCGGCTCGCTCTCGAGGCGGGTTTGCCCGAGGCCCGCGACAACCTGCGGCGGGATCTCGACCCGGCCGCCGCCGTGTCCCTCCACAAGAACCGGCTCGACATCCTGGTTGAGTATCCCGATGCGGCTGCCGTCCCGACACTGATGGGCCTGTTTCGGTCCACCCAGTCGGCCCAGGTGCGGGAAGCGGCGCTGCGTGCCCTGCAGCCCTTCATCGACGCACCCCTCGCCCGCGACCTGCTGGCCCTGTACCCCGTGCTCGATGGCAACCTGCAGGCGCGGGTCCGGCAGGCGTTGTGCGGCCGGCCCGGGGCGGCGCTGGAGTTGCTGCAGGCGGTCGATCGGGGCGAGATTCCTGCTGCCGCGATTTCCACCGAGCAACTGCGTCCCCTCGCCCTGTTGGAACAGCCGGAGGTCGAGGCGTTGGTCCGCCGGCACTGGGGCAACATCCAGCCGGGCACTCCCGAAGAGAAACTCGCCGACATCCGCCGGTTCAGCAATGACCTGCGGGCGGGGGCGGGGGATGCCAGCCGGGGCGAAGCGCTCTTCGTCAAGCACTGCGGCACCTGTCACAAGGTGCGGAATGTGGGGGCGAATCTTGGTCCCGAGCTGACCGGCACCGTGAAGGGAGATCTCGCCTCGCTGCTGGCGAATATTGTCGACCCGAGTGCCGTGGTGAAGAAGGAGTACCTGACGCACGTCGCCCAGACCAAAACCGGCACCATTGTGTCGGGACTCCTGGTGGAGGAAGACGCCGGCAGCGTGACTCTGGCCGATGCGAAGAATCAACGGACACGGCTTTCGCGGGACCAGCTCGAAGAGCTGTCGGTCTCGGGCACCTCGCTGATGCCCGAACGCCTGCTCGAGCAGCTCTCGCCCCAGGAACTGCGCGATCTGTTCGCCTGGCTGAGGCAGTAGGGTGGTCCGCCTTCCCCCGCGACTCTCTGCGGCCGGCATGGCGAATTCCGGTGCCGCGAGATAGCCTCGCAGCAGTTGGGGCAGATTGGCTTCACGTCGATTTCAGAGGTGCGGTGATGAGTGCTCGCTCGTGGCGTTGGTGGTGCGGTGTCGTGGCGGTTGCGGGATCAGGCTGGCTGAACCTCGCGTCTCTCGCCGCCCAGGACGATCTGCCCCGGTCACTCGATCCGCGGGTGAAGATCGAGCTGTTTGCCGAGAATCCGCAGATCGTCACCCCCACCGGGCTCGATGTCGATTCCGCGGGGCGCGTGTTCGCCCTGGAAAGCAACACGCACTTCCCCCCAGCCGAGTATCCCGGTCCCAAGTCGGACCGGCTGCTGGTCTTTCCCACGAGTCCCCAAGGCGGTCGGGCCGAGACGGCCGTGCTGTTCGCCGACGGTTTCCGGCATGCGATGAGCGTGCTGGTGGTTCCTCCCTGGCTGCGGACCCAGGCCGGTCTGGCGGCCGACGCTCCGGCCGGGGCGGCGGCGGTCTATGTCGCGACGCGGCGGTCGATCTGGCGGCTGCACGATGACAACGGCGATGCGGTGGCCGACCGCCGGGACGAGTTGGTCAAACTGGAGACCAAGGGAGATTATCCCCACAACGGCCTGGCCGGGTTCGCCCTCGATGGGACCGACTGGCTGTGTTTCGGGTTTGGTGAGAATCTGGGCGAGTCGTACGCGATTGTGGGGAGTGACGGCACCCGCCTGGCGGGGGGCGGCGAAGGAGGGAACATCTACCGCTGCCGGCTGGATGGCACCCAGCTGCAGCAGATCTCGACCGGATTCTGGAATCCTCACGCCAATTGTGTGGATGGATTCGGCCGGCTGTTCTCGGTCGACAACGACCCCGACAGCCGTCCTCCCTGCCGGCTGCTGCATGTCGTCCCCGGATCGGATTTTGGCTACCGCTTCCGGAACGGCCGCAAGGGATTGCATCCCTTTACGGCGTGGGATGGCGAACTGCCGGGAACCCTGCCGATGGTCGCTGGAACAGGGGAGGCTCCGTCCGGAGTACTGGCGAATGAGGGGCTCGCCTTGCCCGACGATTTCCAGGGAGACCTGTTCGCCACGAGTTGGGGAGATCACCGGATTGACCGGTTTGTCTTGAAGCCCCGGGGAGCCTCGTATCAGTCGCTGGCCGTGCCCCTGATCGTGGGGGGAACGAACTTCCGCCCGGTCGGTCTGGCGCAGGCACCCGACGGCAGCCTGTTTTGCACCGACTGGGTCCTCCAGGACTACAACGTGCATCAACGCGGCCGTATCTGGCGGATCACCGGAACCACGCCGCCGCGCGAGACGGCGGTCGATTTGCACCGCGTGGCCAGCGCACCCGCAGACCAGTTGCACGGTTGGTTGGCTCATCCCCGCCTCCCCTTGCGGCGGGCGGCTGCCCGGCGGCTGGCCCAGTCCGATTCCGGACGAGCCACGCTGCGCGAGGTGTTGGAGACGGCCGACAGTGCTCCGCGGGCCCGTCACGAAGCGCTCTGGGCTCTGCTGGCGACCAGCGAAACCGCCGTGCTGCCGGAAGCGACGGTCACGGCGTTGCTGCGCGCCGGTCAGGGACTGGAACGGGTTGTGTGCGAGCAATTGGGAACTGCGGCTCTGCCCGCTCCCGCGCAGACTCCCCGGAGTGTGGTCCAGGGCTTGATCAATGATCGTCTCGCGAGTGATTCCATCCCGAGGCGGGATCCGGCGGCGCTGGTCGCGGCTTTGGCCCGTGCCCGGCTCGACGACCCGAACTGGCCCGCCCAACTCGCCTCGATTGATGATCCCTACGTGTTCGGCGGGTTGATCGACCTGTTGTCGCGGGAGTTGCCGGTGGATCGGCTGGCGGATCTGTTGAACACCGACGCCTCCCGGCGATCTCCCGCACTGCGGTTGGCGGCTCTGCTGGCAGCTCGCCGGGTCACGCCGCGTGATGAAACCCTCGCGGGACTGGGGCTGGCCGATCGCGATCCACGGGTGCGGCAGGCGGCCGTGCAGTGGGTGGCGGAAGAGAAACTCGCGGGCCTGCGGGGTGCTGTTGAGCAGGTGTTTCAGTCAAAAGATGTCACCAGTGGGCTGTTTGTCGCCTCGCTGGCGGCGCTCGCCATGCTCGATGGACAGAACCCGGCCGAGATCGACCGGCTTCCCGCCTCGCAATACGTGGTTCCTTTGGCGACCGATCCACAGAAGCCGGCCAGCGTGCGGGTCCAGGCCTTGCGGCTGGTTTCCCCCACCGATCCCGCGCTGACCCCCGCCTTTTTCGACTCTCTCTGGGAGACCAGCGACAAGGGCCTGCAGGTGGAAGCCCTCCGGAGCTGGCAGGGGGGCAAGACCAGCGAGGTTGCCGACCGGTTGTTGAAGCTGCCGCAGGATGCCAGTGTCGATCGCAGCCTGCGGCTGGAGGCGATTCTGGTGCTCTCGGAACAGGCGGCCCGCGAAGAGGCGGTGGGGCCGGCCCGTACGCTGCTGGCTGGGTTGCTGAAGGACAACGATCCCCAGATCTCGATCGAGGCCCTGCGGGCACTGCGGGGGGTGACCCAGCCCGACGACATGTTGAAGGGGGCCCTGGCGCAGTTGGCCGGGCAGATCTCTGGGGTCACCGGCGAGCCGACGGATGCGATCCGCGAGCAGGCGGCCCAGGTGGCTCTCTTGGCCGACCTGTGGAAGCTGCCTCCGTTCGCCGCACTCAAACCGCTGCTGGAGCCTCGTCCCACCACCAAGGAGGAATGGGTGTATGCCCTGGGTCGCGGCCGAGGGGGAGATCCCGAAGCGGGCCGGCGGGCGTTCTTCCACCCGGCAGGAGCGGGCTGTCTGAAGTGCCACACCATTCAGGGGCGGGGCGGACGCGTGGGCCCCGACCTGTCCCGGGCCCCCGACACCATGAACCGCATGCAGATGGTGTTGTCGCTGTTGGAGCCCAGTGCCGAGATCGCCCCGCAGTTTGTCGCCTGGACGATGGAGCTGCGCGACGGCCGGCAGCACACCGGCATGATCGTGCACGAAAACGAGGGCAAGACCGTGCTGGGAGATGCCGAGGGCAAGACCGTGACTCTCCCCACGGCCGAAATCGTCGAACGAATCCCGCAAAAAACCTCGGTGATGCCCGCCCAGCTCTACGACCGCATGACCCTGCAGGAAGTGCGCGACGTGCTGGCCTATCTGGTCAAGGGGAGTCGCTAAAAAAGGGGCCAGGTCCAATTACGGTCTGTCTAAAATGGACCTGTCCCCTTTTACGTCGGTGCCCAGTTCCTCGGCCGCCTGCTGCTCGAGGGTGGTACCGGGTTTCATCGCCCGTTCCAGCATCATCTCGAACGGTTGCGGTGTGACTGCCCGCGGGCCCTGCAGGGGGCGATCGAGGACCAGGATCACCCCGATCACGGTGGCCATGAAGAAGGAGAGGAGTCCGCTCAGGAAAAGGATGCTGCGGAAATCCAGGTCGAACAGACAGATAAAAACGATCGTCAAGACCGCCCCTATCAACACGACATACCAGAGGATGTCTGGCAGGCCGGTGCTGACGGCGTACATCCTCTGCCGTCGCAACTCACGCGGATGATCCCACGACTGCAGCACATGTTCGTGCACCAGCCGTTCCCGATCGTTGCTCGGCTCAAACGACCGCAGCCGTTTGTTGATCCGCAGAATCACCGCGGACCCCGCGCGGGGAATCCCGCCCCGCGACTGGCTCGGCCAGTCCTTCTGGATGGTCGCCTCGACGTACTCCCGCAGCAGAAGCCTCAGTTCCTGCGCCTCCTCGGGAGGATACGAGGCCTCGAGATCGCCATAGAAGCCCAGCAGGTACAACGCTTCCCGCGTGACGACATCCTCCACGCCGTTGCGGTTCTCATACGCCGCCACCGCCAGCAGCCCGAGCAACAGGCCATAGAAGACTCCGAAGCACGACAGCACGGCACTGACGACACTGTTCCAGTCGGCCTGGCGGACGGCCAGACGGAGCAGGAACGGGCGCACAAGCAGAGCCCCCAGCCAGGTTCCCCCCATGAAGACCACGAGTACGAATCCCAGCACCTGCGGGACAGTCAGGTCGAACAACCAGTCGGGCACAACTCACCTCGCATTGCCGTCGCCTCGGGCGACGTCTTGCCGTAGCGGGCTGAAACTCCGCTCGAGGCCGCAGCCCGACGCCCGCTTCTGCTCCCTCATCGGATCATCCACCCTGCTCGGAAGAGCCGTCTCCACAACCCACCCGACCATGCCGCGTGATTCGATTGTAGCGATTTCGCCACACTCATCTGATACAGCGATTGTGTAACCGGGATGACTTTCGATTCCGGCAACGCCCATGGAGGTGCCCTCCGTCGGCGAAGTCTGCCCGGGAAATCGCCACCGGCAGACCTCGCACGTCGCAGGGCGACCTGACAGAACCGGCGAGCGACACCGGTTCCGTTGTCATCAGAGAAAAATGGACCTGTCCCCTTTCAGCGGGAACGGAAACTTGTCAGTTACGAATCTCAGGCGAGACGGAAGTCCATCAGCACCGTGGCGGTTTTGACTCCGCCGTCTCCATCCTTCATGGTGAGGATGATGGTCCGGTCCAGTGTGCTCGTGTTGGTCTCGGCGGCCTTGAAGACCAACCGCCGCAGCAGCGCCGTGACACTGAGAGCGGTGGCGGCCGGTCCCTTGAAGGAGAGCGTGAACGCGCTGGTTCCCGTCCCTCCCGAATAGGTTGCGAACTCGGCGTTGTCCCAGAAGACCTTCCTGGTCACCGGATCGATGAACAGCCCCAGGGATCTGGTGTCGCTGGACAAGGCCAACAGCGAGATGGTGTCGCCGGTCTGCCGGTTGATGCTGATGGCGGCGGTCAGGCTGCCGGTGTCGAAGTCCGCGGAGTCGGCGTCGGAGATCAGCCCTGCGGCTGCCATCAGCTCGCCATCCCTGTCGCCGACAACATAGTCCACGGTCGCCAGGCCGCCGATGTCGGTGGCATCGTTGACCCGCGTCACATTCAGAAGGCGTTGCAGGGTGGCCGGGGGGGAGATGCCGTCATGGACCGTGAGCTGGATCGCCCGCTGGACCGTCGAAGGATTCTCGCTGGTGCTGTAGAACCCGATCGCCCGCAGGATGCGGAAGGAGGTGCTGCCTGTCAGCGAGATCTGAAGGGTGGCTCCGGCATCGAGACTCTGGTACAGGCCGACCTGAACGCCCGAAGTTTTGTCGTACAGCTTTCCCGCCGCGGCGGAGTAATCGGTGCCAACTCCCAGGCAAGTCAGCACATCGCCATCTTGCGGATTGGTCAGAGAGGCAGTGATGAGATAACCGTTCCACGAGGTGGGCTGGTCCGGGTCGCTGAGCGACAGCGAATAATCGACCGCCATGGCAGCCGAGTTCTCCTTGTACGTCAGAGGGGTCGTCAAGGTGGAGGCAATCACCGGAGAGTCGGGCACCGCCACAATCGACAGGGGGGAACCGTAGTTGTCGTTGCGGACACCGAGGCTGTCATAAACCTTCAGGGCGAGTTGGATCTGGCGATTGTACGCCGGTCCGCCGGAGAGGTTCTCAAACGTCACATTCCGGAGGAAGGTCTGTACCAGATCCAGTGTCACCTCGGGGCTGTTGCGGAGACTGACTTCCACGTAATTCATCTCGAAACGTCCGGTGGCCTGGGTGGTGCCAAGAAGAACGACATTCGAACCGTCGCGGACATGGATTTCGTCGACACCGGCGGCGGTGCGGATCCGGTAGACGGGGTTGGTTGGATCCAGTGTCAGCGTCAGGCGGTCGGCGGAGACATAGTTCTGAATCTGCATCCAGACCCGGCCGCCTGCCATGGAATTCGCATCCTGATCGCTCAGCGACAGATCGGGGTCGAACGCCAGGGCGGGTGTCTTCTCGGTCCACACGCGGGGAGTCGCACCGGGCTGGGTCAGGGGTGATCTGATGACAATCGGATCGTTGACATCGGTGATGGTGATCTCGATCGGGAAGGTCACCCCGTCGGGATCGGACGCGGAAGCAACCTGAACATGGACGAGATACCCGCCATCGGCATTGGCATCCGTCGGAACCTCCAGATCCAGGGGGGAGTTGAGACTGAGTTGGCCAGAGGAGTTCACCGAAAAGAAGCCTGCATCGGCACCCCCGGTCACCTCGAAGAGATAGGGGCCTGCAAACGGCAGATTGCTGGTGTCGAGAGTTGCGACAACACCCGTTGTAAGTTCAGGAAAGTCGACGGCAACGGCAGTGATGCTGGCGGTGGTGGTCCAGCTTGTCGCGGGATTGAGCGTGTAGTTTCCAGCATCGGCTCCCGTCAGCGAAGCCCCTGTCAGAGTGACGGTCTTGTCGAGCCCGACATCGGGATTGCCGAATAACGAGGTCCCGCCACTGAAACTCACGTCGTCCAGTCCCAGCACGCCGGTCAGAAATCGTCCGGTGATCGTGGCCGACGTGCTGCCATCAAAGGTCTTGTCGGTATCGGTAAATGAGCCGAAGACAGTGGCCCGGGTGATCTCAAAACCTGCAGCATCCAGCGAGAGGGAGTAATTGCTGGAGTCCAGAGACCCCAGCGAGTAGCTGTAGGGGCCGCCCCCCACGTTTTCACCCGCGGCACGACCGAGCGTTCCCCCGCTGATGGCGGTTGCGGTGGTGTCGCCGTTGACCAGTCCGCCGGCGTCGTAGGTAAACGTGGGTTCGGCGGCCCGGTAGACCTTCGACTGCCCGGCAGTTGGGGTGATCATCAAGGCCGCCTTGTTGATCACAAAACCTCCCGGATTGAAGGAGAGGGAGTAATTGCTCGAGGCCAGGGATCCACCCGTCAGACTGTAGGGCCCCCCGGCGACGGTTTCACCCGCGGTACGACTGAGCGTTCCGGAGGTGATGGCCGTTGCGGCGGTGTCGCTGTTGACCAGACCGGTCGCGTTGTAGGTGAACGTGGGCTCGCTGGCCCCGTAGGCCTTCGACTGACCCGCGGTGGGGGTGACGGTCAACGCCGCCTTGGTGACGGAGAAGGCATTGGATGAGGATGAACCGCTACTGGACTGAAGGCCGACGCCACCGGAATAGGTGGCCAGAATGGTGTAACTTCCGACCCCCAGCAGGGGGTTGGTGGTCAGGGTGGCCGAGCCTCCCGTGACGTTGACCGGCGACCCGATCACGTGGGCGGGGGCGATTGATCCCTCGTAGAACTGAACAGTCCCCACGCTGGGATTTCCCGAAACGGTGGCGGTGAAAGTCGCATTGGATCCATACACCGCAGTGGCGGGGGATGCCACCGTCGTGGTGGTGGTCACTGCGGCGGAGACTACCACAGAGTTGTTTTGAAAAGCATTTGCGGTTGAAGTGACTGTGCCACCGGCTGCGGTCGACCAAGTCTGCGCTACTGTCATAGCCAGATTGTAGGTTCCAGCAGTGACGTTCAGGGGAACGGTGGCGGAGATGACATCAGCAGTACTGAGTGTCACACCGGCTTCCCACGATTTGCTGGCCACCGTGGGAGTCCCTGATGAGGAAAGGGTCGCGACCAGTTGGGTTGACAGCAGATTCACGCCGTTTGCCGGGGGGGTCAAATTCGTGACCGCGGTGTAGTTGACGTCAAACGCCTCCCCGGCCGCCACGTGGGCCCGCGAACCTGATCCAGATTGCGGACTGGCGACGCTGACGGACGTAACAGACAGCAGTGCTCTGCTTTCCAGCACCTCTGCGGCGGCCAATCGATAATCTACAGTTCGCCGCTTCCCCTTCCGCACGCTTGCCGTGGAAGCCCGTGTGAACAAAGATTGCACACAGTTGTGCCAGAAGTTGCGCGATTGAGTCAGCATCAAAAAGTACTCCTGAAGAAAAAATGGATGGTAACAGCGATCGACCGGAACAGCTGGACTGCATGCTGCCACGGCCCGAAGCGGAACAAATCACATCAAGTGATCAGGCGACCGTTCTCCGGCGGCATGACCTGTCGCAGCCACCCGCAGAAGCACGCCACCGTCACCGAAGTCCAGACCAGATTCAGTTGGGAAGGAATCGCGCGGTGTCGTCGAAGACCACCGCATCGATCCTGCTCCCACAAGATCGAGGCACGTGGAATGCCGGCTTGATGAATCGTGGTGTGGGCGATTACTCCCCCACCTGTTCTTCATTGCGAGCCGTCAGACAGAAGAAAATCCGCCACCAGTTCAATCGAGAGAAAAGCAATGAAATGATCGAAGCCATGAAGGAACGCCCCAACAAACACATTCAGCCGACGTCGGCACACTCTCGGCGGTCAATGATGCGACGGAGTGCATCCAACCTCCCGCGATTCGGGAGGGGTAACGTCGCTTGTTTCCTGCCCTGCACTCTGAGAATCAGGCAGTTCATGCTTTGCGCATGGCGACCGGCGGCTCACGCTTGTGATTCGCAAGTGCGAACACCACGGACTGCGAAGGCAGTTCGTGTCGAACCTGCATGCGGCGACCCAGAGCACACCGCTCAAAAACTGACAACTCAACCTGAACGTTGAGAACCTGCTACCCGATCTTCGAATTGCTGAGTCTGACCATTCCGGTAAAGGTGTTGTCGCCCATCAGGTCGGCAGCTTTTTGAAAAATCCTTCCGGTGGATTATCAGGCGGTTGGTGAATTCAATCAAGTCGCGAAATGATCAATGCCCATCGAATGCGGGTAAAATCAGGAAATTGCCGAAAGCAGTCGTCGCCAATCTCTGGTTTCCTTAGGGGAATGGTCGGAGCAGCATGAATGGAGGCGCACCCTTGGTGACGACTGCCACCTTGCATGTCGCCCGGGCTGTTCCAGGTGCCGCGTGATGAACGCGTGACTCCAACAGAGCGGTTGTAGATGGTGGTCGCGACGATGTGGAGCCAGACTTGCCACCGAGGGAATGGCGCCGTGGTCAGATCGGATCACCGCAATCCCGCCCTGTTTGGGCATGCGGGGCAGTCTGAAGGGGAGAGCAGGCACCAGAGACGAGAGGGGGGGGGCAGTTCATCTCAGAGGGCAGGGGTGCCGGTGGGTCGGGGAGATGAACAGTGCCAAGGTCGTATTGCCGGAGTCCATCGAGTGTCGTGTCAGGCGAGGTGGAGACTCCCCATGAGCGGGAGACCCGCTGCGTTCGACGTGGATTTCAACTGGATCCGGCATGGAAGGAGAACTTCCCTGATGGAGAAGTCCTCGGCGCGGATGTCGGCCCCCTTTCAATTCGCGGCAGTAATTGATCAGCCGGTCCATGATGTGCGGGCCGGGCACATCCCGCCGTGAGAGAAGCGAGAGGAATCCCCTGCGCGTCCACTCGCGACCGTCACGCTCGTGGATCTCGCAGCCGACACCGCCGCAACGCCGGGCCGCACACCATCTGGTCCGTCCGTGCGGATGGGTTGCCGGATCAATTGCCACACGTGACAATCGTACTCGTCTGAGTTTGCAGGGGGGCAGCCGGAACGGCGTTTCAAGGGCTGATCCCGAATCCCGGGCAGTTTTCCGAACGCTCGCCCGCGGGATTGGCGACACACATTCGAGGCTCGAGATCGCGACTTCTCGGCCGGGTGTCGTCTTCGGCTTCTCCCTGACCTTACCCCGACGAAAGTCCATTTCCCGCTGAGCCAGCACAGAAAACCCCGCCCCTGGCGCTGACCGGCCCTCCGTACAATCCAGGCTGTCGGTGAACAGAGACATGACGAATCAGGGCATCGCTGAGGGTGTGGTGCTGCCACCGCCCTCCCGACTCGCACTGGCGAGTGCCGTGTGCTTCGCCTCCTGCAATCTCGTGCTTTCGATCGCATTTGGAGACCTGTATCCGTTCACGATCACGCCGATGTTCTGCGACAGTCCCCGGTTGTATTCCGTCTACCAGGTATTGGATCCGCAGGGCGTGCAACTTCCTCTGCGCGACTTCCAACTTCAGAGAAATTACGACGGGAATCCGATTGGACTTGGAGCCGGTGTACGGCCAGCTCCCTCCTTTGACAAATTTGGCACTGCTCCCGAAGAAGCAGACCTGCGAGCCCATGTTGCCCGCGTCATCGCCGAGCACTTTCCCGGGCTGCCATACGTCGATGTCGTGCAGGCCGTGATCGGCCCCGTCGACGAGAAACGCGTTGGCGTCATCAGGGAGACACGCATGCGTGTGAATGCCGGTGGCAACTGAATTGCGTGACAAACTCACGTCCAACTTCAGGGCTCACGTTGGGCAGGTCGTCATTTGGGGCCTGCTCCTCCATGAGATCGTATTGACGCGGGTCAGTTTTCCCCATGCGGAAGGGCTGCGAAACAATCCAGCGACAATTCTTTCGTTTCTTCCCGCGGAGATTCTCACTTCGCCACTGGTCTTCCACTGCTTTCGGTGGCTCTTCGTGTCTGCAGGCATCCTGTGGATGCTTCAGCTGCTGCTGCCGCTTTCCTCCTGGGTCTGTGTATTCGCTTATACGGCCACGATCGCAATGGTCTTCGAGAATTCCACCCATATCGAGCATACGAAGAACCTTGCCAATCTCGTCCTCTTCGTACACGCGATGTGGTACCACTTTCATGCGCGCGACATTCGCACCGCACTGGAACGCAATTCGTTCTGGACCAGTCGAATCTATCCGGGATGGACGTACTGCCTCAGCCTGTTCTGCATCGCGGTCTACCATTCCAATGCCGCCCTCTCCAAAATCCTGGCGAGCGGGCTTGGCTGGCCGAACGGTTTATCGTTGCAGCTCTGGATTCTGCTGATGGGACGGAAACATTCTCTGGCCAATACCCTGATACTGTCCGATCGCAGCACCGCAGCGCTGATGCAGTGGGCCGTACTCCTCGTGGAGGCATCGGCGATTCTGGCGGTCTTCTTCCCACGACTTCGAGCCGCGATCGGGGTTGCGCTGCTGGGCCTCTACGTTGGGATTGCCGACGCATTCGGCTACTCCTTCTTGCTGAACGCGTTTCTGGTCGCGGCCTTCTGCTTTCCCTGGTCCGCAATCGTGGACAGAGCATGTGATCTTGCGGCCCGTCGTCGAACGGTCACGATCACCGTGGCCCGCAGCAGTCGACTTGGACGCCTACTCGGGTTTGTCGTGCCGCGCGTGGATGTGCTTGGCCTGACCCGAATCTCACGGCAATGAGAACGGACGCTCAACGAGCAGGTTTCCCGCAGCCAAGCGCCTGCTGGAAGCAACGCAGGACGGTCGGGTCATTGCGTGGTGGCGTGAATGGCCCGGTCAGAGTTCGCAATGTCCACGGTTCGAGGTGCTCCCGGCTCTCGGGGGATTCGCCGAACCGCTTCCGGCCTGTTGCTCGCCCCCCTTCGAGTTTCCTGGCCGTCACCACCTCAGACAGCAAGCACGCGGGGACTCTGGCGAATGCCGGCGATCTGGCAGAACACCATCCCGCGACGGCAGAGAGGCGTCAAAAATCGGGTTGTGCGCAGCCAGACCAGGGGAGTGATCGAATTCCCGAGTCGCAGCACGATTCGTCCAGACAACCGGAGCACACCAACACGTCTGGTGATTCGCCTCGCCATATCGGCTGCCGTCGGGAAATGATCATCGTGGAGCCGGATGAGAGCACGCCTGACGAGCTGTCAGCGAACGGCCATGGTCAGGCGCCAGCCCAGAGTGCCTGGAGTGCGGAGGTCCGGCCCATGGCTGTGGGGCCAGTCAAGGAAATGTTGGCGATACGGGATATCGGGGGTCCCATGACAGAGTTTCGCCGTCCTGCAATCTCCCCGCAAAGAGCGGTTTTCTGAGCCATCGTTCGGGAAGGGCGATCGGGTGGCGGTCGGCGGACTCCGTTCACAGCCGACTTCGCCGCCTGGTGGTCCCCTCCAATCCTGCTTCATCCCCGTCTTGACCCGCACTGGAATCCGACACAACTGGGGCGGTTGCTCTCACGGTAAGGGAAGATCAGTTGCCGCCGAATCCCTGTGATTGGGTTCCCATCCGAGGAAACATGGGAATTCCTCCCGTGCAACGAGCATGTCTGCAACAGCTCGCACGAATTGACCAATTCACCAGTCACCGTCAGCAAACCATCCTGGTGGGGTCAGAAGGCAGCCCTCCCGATGGTCTGACGGAAGCATTTCCTACCCGCCGTTCAACCGGGATTCGCCCGCTGGATCGGCCGTACGGGTTGCTTCGATGACGTGGAAGAACGTTGGCTTGCGGATCGCGAGGAGCGCCGCGCCGTAGGCGGGCCCAAGCCATCTCAGTCGAGCTTCGGCAGTCAGAGCCTCAAGACGAAACCAGGCGTCGAGCAGGGATCGGACGGGCTGCCTGTTCCGCAGGAACTTCGGGATCGCATGGTAATACACAATGTTTGGCACGCAGAGCGGCGGGAAGAGGTAGCCCTCACGGCGCAGCGTCAGCGATGGGATTCCGCCGACCATCGCGAGGTACTCCTGCGACGTGCGGTGGATGAAGGGGGGGGCTTCGTCATCCTCGGGCAGTTCGATGCGCTGCCGCACAGCACAGTTGTTGCGAATGTAGAGTGTCCCCCCCACGGCAAGGCTGTCGACGCAGTATCGCAATGCGGACTCGGCGTCGCCGTCGTCAAGACAATTGAGGACACCAGAGAACACCACCAGGTCGAAGGTGCCCAGACCGAAGGGGGCGTCGAGGCCTCGGTTCTGAAAAGAGACGTTTGTTATCCCGGATGACCGAGCGGAGGTGCGAGCACGTTCCAGAAGGCTTTCGGCGATGTCGATCCCGATCAACTCACGGCATCGCGGTGCGATTTCAAGGGCGATCCGGCCGACGCCGCAACCGACATCAAGCACGCGCGGCGCCGCCTTCCCCACCAGCGACAGGAGTCGCTGCCGCTCCTGTGAGTGAATGTACTCGACGTATCGCCCATGTTCGGCCATGAGTGTCACCTCATTGCCAGGGAGATCAGTCCTCTCACCGCGTCGCTGCCAGTATGAGGCGTTGGCAGCCGTGCAACTCTGCTTCTTCGTCATGCAGTCAGCCCGAATCACAAAAAACAGTGGGCGGAAAAGAAGGGGACCGGTCCTGAGACCGGCATCACCGTTTCGGCCCGGCGGGCGGTGGTGAGAGGCGGCACCGGAGGGAGGCCAATTCAGACAGGCATCTGTCGTTCGTCATGTTCCCTGCCGTTTTACGTCAGGGAAGGGTGACTTCCATGATTGAGAAGTCATCGTCGAGGATGTCGGCCCCCTTGAGCTCGCGGCAGTGTTTGATCAGCCGGTCCATGATGTGCTGGCCGGGGACTTCCCCCTGCGAGAGGAACGACACGAACTCCTCATGGGTCCATTCGCCGCCGTCCCGCTTGTGGATCTCAAACGCTCCGTCGCTGTAGATGAACAGCCGCGAGTGCTCGGGCAGGGTCATTTCCTGCTGCTCGAACTCGTCGTATTCGAACATGCCGATGCCCGGATTGGTTGAGTCGAGCGTTGTGGCGGGAGACTGTCCGCCGGGGAACAGCATGGTCGGGGGATGCCCCGCTCCGCACCAGACGAGGTGCCTCGTCTTCAGGTCCAGCACTCCATACCACATCGTGAAGAACCGGCCTCCATGCTGTTCCATCTGAAACGACTTGTTCAGCAGGGTCAGCACCTGGGCGGGGTGGCCAAAGTCGGCCCCTGGAAGGGCGCGGGCACGCAGCAGGTTCGAGACCGTCACCCCCAGCAGGGCGGACGCCAGCCCGTGTCCCGTGACGTCGAGCATGTAGAGCACCACCCTCCCATCGTCGAGGGTGAAGTAGTCGAGGGAGTCGCCCCCCAGTTCGGCCGAGGGGACAAACCGCCAGTCAACATGCAGCGGGCTCTCGATTGGCTTGGGGAGGAGAGAAGCGACGTACTTGGCTCCCGCGTCCATCTCGGCACTGAGACGCTGCTGGCTGGCGGCCAACTCGGCGAACGCCTGGTTTCGTTCCAGCAAATTCAGGTAGCCGCGGGTGTGATTGCGGATGCGGGCCACCAGCTCGAGCTCACTGGGCATCTTCACCAGGTAGTCGTGGGCCCCGCCCCCCAGTGCCTCGGAAATGGTCGCCGGGTCATTGTTCGAGGTCAGCACCACCACGGGGATGTCTTTGGTGGACCGGCGGGCCCGCAGGAACTTCACCAGGGTCAGGCCGTCCACCTCGGGCATCACCAGATCCTGGAGGATGACGGTGGGATTGAGGTCGGCCGCGAGATCGAGCGCTTCGAGCGGGTTCTGGCAGTAGTGGAACTCGATGTCGGCGTGCTTCGAGAGCATCTGCCGGACCGCCTCCCCCACGATCCGCTGGTCATCCACCAGCAGCACCACCGGGTTCTTGGGAATCTCACGGCCGGCGATCGGGGTGGGGGTCGACATCAAACGCTCCGGAAAAACGGGGAGAGGGGGGGGGGAAAGTCCCGTACGAAAGGTACAACCGCACCAGACCCAACTCTGCCCTCCATTCTTCCCCCTGTCCAGAACATGACTCTGCGTTTTGGAGGCAAAACGTAAGTTAGACTCCAGTTTGACGTCTGCACCGACTTTTCGGCGAACCCAGGTGACCCCGGCGATGAGCACTGACCCGAACGACATGATGCTGGAGCTGTTTCGCTCGGAGGTGGAATCGCATTCCGACATGCTCACAACATCGCTGCTGGCGCTCGAGCAGGAAGCCTCGGCCAGCACCCTGGAACGGATGATGCGGGCTGCCCACTCGATCAAGGGGGCCGCCCGGATTGTGCAGGTGGCCCCGGCGGTCGAGGTGGCCCATGTGATGGAAGACTGCTTCGTCGCCGCCCAGAAGGGGACCCTGGTCATCACTCCCGATGACGTCGATGTGATGTTGAAGGGTGTCGATCTGCTGGCCCGGATTTCGGCCGCCTCACGCGATCCCGGAACTGACTGGTCCCACTTTCAGGGAGCCGTGCAGGGGCTCGTGGTGGAACTCAAGGGGGTGCTCGCGGGTGAACGGTCCACTTCCCCGGCGAGCCCTCCGACGCATTCCGGGTCAGCCCTCCCCGTCCCTTCACCCGTCCCTTCCCCCGAGGCTTCCCAACCGGTGGCGGCCCCTGGGGCACCCGCCCCCGTCGCCGCGACAGCGCCTCCCGTGACTTCCGCTCCCCCCGCCCCGGTGGTCGCCGCCAGCCCTTTGCCAACACCCCCCGAGCCGGTCCGGCTCGTGGTGACCGCCCGGTTTCTGGATGCAGTCGCGGCCGAGCCCCTGCGGCAGCAACTGCTCGGGCAAGTCGCCCGGGGAGTTCCGCAGGTCGAACTCGATCTGCAGCAGGTGGAGGATCTGGATGCCGTCGGGTTGACCTTCCTCGCCAGTGCCCAAGACTACGCGGGCCGGCGCGGGACCGAACTGCACTATCTGCGGGTGTCGCCGGGGGTGGCGACCGTGCTGCGGATGACCGGCGTCGCCGCCGTCGGCGGGGGGGAGACGCGATGACTCCGGAAACCCGCCGGGAGTTCGTGCTCGAATCGCGCGATCATCTGCTGCACTTCGAGCAGTCTTTGCTGGCGCTCGAGAAAATCGACAGCACCGCGGACCGCAAAGAGCAGATCAATCGCAGTCTGCGGGCCATCCATTCGCTGAAGGGCGATGCCGGCTTTCTGGGGTTCACCCCCCTGCGGACTCTCGCCCATGCGATGGAGTCGCTGCTGGAGGGATATCGCACGGGAGCCGAGCCGGTCCCCACGGCTGTCGTCGAGGCGCTGCTGGTGGCCCGCGACCGGCTGGCCGCCCTCGTGGAAGATCTGGAGCATTGCCACGAGTCCGACCTGGCCCCCATCCTGGCCAGGCTGGATCAGGCGAGCGCGCAGGTGTCCGGTGATGGAGAGCTGAGACTGCCACTCGCTCAAATCGCCCAAGCCACAGGTCCGGGACTGGTCCGGTTTTTTCGCGACGTCGAGTCTGCCGGCGGGGTGCAGAGCCCCCGGCTGGAGGGAGTTCCGGCGCTCGATCAGGACCTGGCGACGGCCGCTGTGGTCTGGCGGGGAGTGT